>Ga0268357_100628_pt1 | contig 39861 bp, 51 predicted proteins | sample BioMet10_FD_192466 | JGI IMG/M metagenome (GOLD analysis project Ga0268357, IMG submission 192466) | Sewage microbial communities from Oakland, California, United States - Biofuel 10 (Illumina Assembly) | ecosystem: Engineered > Wastewater > Sewage > Unclassified | place: USA: California... | reverse complement strand
TTTCCTGTAGCTGAGTTAAATTGGTAGCGTCATATTGCTTAGTAGCGTGAAATACACCGGCAATTCTGGCTTCACCATAAAAGTCATTGCGTAATCTATTGTAATAAATTACAAACTGATCATTTTTAGCAAAATCTGTATAGTCTACGAGAATAATGGAGCCGTTCAAGTGCTCAATGGCATGACTGGGCTTAATGTAAAGCTGAAAACTACCTATTTCTGGAGGCAGGCTATTACCATATTGCCAGGTTAAAATATGCTGGTTAGCTACCATTTCTCCAAGGTTAACGTCCTCGGGATGCTCCATTTGATGGAGAAGCTGAGACAAATTAGCCTTAACCTTAGCGGCAAAAATATCTTTTTCTCTAAAAATATAGTTAATGTCCCGATAGGTGTTCAAACCCATGGTACGAATCAAAATGTAATCGGAGGTTTCAAAGGTATAAATAATATCTACCTTGGCGTTTAGAGAGGGAGCGCTATAGGTGCAAATTGTTAAGATATTTCCCGCAATTGTACCGTCCAGTTTCTTCGAAAAAGCATCAATTTTATCTGGCAAAGCCTTGATAAAATCCCAATTTTTTGTTTCTTCCAGCATTTCTTTCTTTATTTCTTCCAGGGATGGTTTACCCATATTTTCACCTCATAAAGTGCATTATACCCTCCCATTATAAACGATTTGGCAGTTTTTTAAAACACATCTGCAAAAACATGTTTCCAGAGCCAGGCAGGGCCTAGAATTTATAACTAAAGATTTTAGCTTGACACGACACACAATTTACCATATAATAATGAAAGTCGGCACTTAAGTGTGTTGGCACGGCCCAGTAGTTCAGTTGGTTAGAATGCCGCCCTGTCACGGCGGAGATCGTCGGTTCGAGTCCGTCCTGGGTCGCCAAATGCCTCGGTAGCTCAGTTGGTAGAGCAAGGGACTGAAAATCCCTGTGTCAGCAGTTCGATTCTGCTCTGAGGCACCATTTTTATGCGGAAATAGCTCAGTGGTAGAGCACAACCTTGCCAAGGTTGGGGTCGCGAGTTCGAGTCTCGTTTTCCGCTCCATTTGTTTATAGCCGGCTGTCAGGGCTGTAAAGGGAATGGCGACATAGCCAAGTGGTAAGGCACGGGTCTGCAAAACCCTTATCCTCGGTTCGACTCCGAGTGTCGCCTCCAATTATGCCGAGGTGGCGGAATTGGCAGACGCAAGGGACTTAAAATCCCTCGGGGAGAAATCTCCGTACCGGTTCAAGTCCGGTCCCCGGCACCATGTTGACCGTGATTGGCGGCTTTTCTTTCAGCTTTATGCTGATAGAGATGCCGTCTTTCTCTATTTTTACGGATTCCAAAAAGCAAGAGAAGAAGTCTTGAATATCCTCTCTTGTTTTTTCTTTTTCAAGAATAGCTCTGTAGGTCCTCAGATTATTAATAAGAATATCGTCTTTAGGCAGCTCTGTTTGAGCTGCCTTTTTTTCTGTCTCAATTTGATAATCAAGCTCTAAGATTTTTTGCTTGGTTTCTTTCATGCGGTCCAGGTCGAACTTATCAGCTTTACCATCTTCCACTAGATCATAAAGGTGGTTTAACTTATTAGCTTGGCTTTTGCGGTCCTTTTCCAGCTTGGGTAATATGGAAGTTAGGGCCTGCTTGTTTTCACTCTCTAAACGTCTTTTATCAGCTAGGAGCTTCATAATATTTTCCTCGCTGGCATCTTCAAGAAGGTAATTAGTCATTGCATTAAGAATAGCATCATCAAGAATTTCCATTGGTATTTGACTATTAGTGCATTTATTTTTATGACGACTGTTGCACTCGTAATAATATTTAGTACTTAAGGTACCATCCTTAAGTTTCCTGGTAATACGGTGGCCAACATAACTGCATCCACATTGGCCACACTTTAAATAACCGGTTAGAAGATATACAGGATTATCATTGTGCCTGTAATTAATACGCTTTCTGGCTGCCATAATTGCCGCTACAGCTTTAAATGTGTCTGTGCTTATGATTGCTGGCATGGCATTAATTAAACGTATTGTATTGGGGCTCTCTGCTCCGTGGGTGTTTCTTTTACCACCATAACCTTTAGTAGTTTTGTTGTAGGTGTAGGTACCAATATATCTTTCATTCCTCAGTATTTCATGTAAACTGGTCTTTCTAATTGGCTGTCCTTTTTTACTAACGGCACCCAGGGTATTAAGCTTCTCTGTAATCTGATTATAAGAACTTCCGGAAGCATACATTTTGAATATTAGCTTTACCCATTCTGCCTCTTTATCATTAATAACATAAGCCTGTTTCTCAGTAATGTTATAACCCAGGGGCGGTACTCCGCCATTAAAAAAAGCTTTTCTGGCTCTGTGCATCATGCCATCACGGGTAAGCTCGGCTATTGTACGTGCTTCCATAGCTGCCTGGCTTGCCAATACACCTTCCAAAAATTGACCGGCAGGAGAACTATCAATGGCTATTGTGGCATATTCATAACGGCAACCTGCTCTTAACAGCTTGTCTTTTGTGGTGTAATATACTAGCTCGTTTCTGGCATTACGGGTAAGCTTATAAAATATTACGGTGTCAAAAACCTTGCCGGCATCTTCCAGCATTTGAATATATTGTTCACGGCCTGCAATCTTTGTTCCGCTTTTACCTTCGTCAGCATAGACGGCTACAACAGTATAACCTTTTTTTTGACAATATTCACGACAGGCATCAACCTGTGTTTCAATACTTTCGTGACTTTGTTTAGTTGTGGAAAATCTAGCATAAATTGCTGCTCTAACAAACATTTTATATTTCTCCTTCTGCGAAAATCTGATATAATAAAAGGGTAGACTTATCCCTTGTATTGATGTACATGGACATCTACACAACCGCTTGGCACTGCGAATGCCTTGCGGTTTTCTTATTAGTTGTAAATTATAAATAACCTTTTGTGTCTTACTTAAAAGTGTTTTTAATATTGCGCATACTTTTTATCAAGGCTATAATGACAAGATAGGGGGAAGTTATATGGTGACTAGAAAAGATGACAACGCAGCTTTTGCTATAACTGTAGAATATGATAAAGAAGCGCCTAATCCGGAAAATGTTTTTTTGGGTATATCAAAACTAATAAGTTCGTTTAAAGCAATTGACAATCAACTAATTGCTTGTGTTGATACAGATACAGAAACGGAGCTTATATTAGAAGACGTTGAAAAAGGCTCAATAAAAGTATGGCTTCGTAATCAACTAAAAAAAATACCAGATGATGCTTTGGCATCAGGTGATTATAAAAAAGTTATAGGACATTTTTTGGTAGAAGCAAAATACTTCGTGATAGAAAAATGCTCTCAAAATGATTCATTTCCAAGCGTTTCAAATGTAACTGAGATTGAAGATGGCATACAGGAAATAGCTCAAAATAGTGAAATTAATATGCTAAATTGTTACACTAAGCCAGATAGGGAACAATTTCTGATGAGCATAAATATGCTAGGAGAATCTTTTGCAAGTTTCAGATCTAAAGATGTTCTCAAAATGGAAAAAGGTAACGGACAAACTTTAACTGTTAACACAAAATTTAGACTGCCAATGCAAACTATAGATGAATTTTGTGCTGGAGAAACAATAGAAAATGATGTTACAGATATTGTTAAAGTAAGGAAGCCAGATTTTTTAGGGGAAACAGCTTGGGAATTCAGATATGAAGATAAGGGAATTAGCGCAAAAATAAGTGATGATTTATGGCTAAACAAATATTTGTCTGGACATGAAGTCGTCTTACCAGGAGATTCTCTAAAAGTTAATATGCATATTATTTCAACCTATGATGGTAACAAGATTTGGATAAAAAGTAAGTATGAAATAACAAAAGTATTAGCTGTCGTGCATCAACCAATCAGCATTCCGTTATTAGAAGAAAAAAAACCAACATAATAAGTTCTTTTGCTAACAAAATATTTTAGCTTTCCGCCGTACAGCCACGTGCTGTGCGGCTATTTTTAATAAAGTTTATGCAATGTTTTGTATAAAGATTGTATCATTTCTTCTTTTTCCGTTTCAGTTAAATAATTTTTTTTCACAGAATATGTTAATAATAAATTATACATAATTATTTTTGATGGTCCTGTTATTCCACTATTTAAATTGCCGTAAAGAAAATCTCCATTAATTGTGATATCGTCATAAAGTTTATCTTCCAACATAGCTGCTATTTCTTCACCATAATTAATATCTTCTTTACCATTAAGAGTGTTATCATAACAAGCCTTAATAATAGCATTCTTTATATCTTTAAACAGATTATTGATATTGCTCCATTGTAAATGAGGACCACCATATTTTTCGAGATAAGAGTGTAAATAATCCATTTCAGATAAATAGTGGAGTTTGTGCTCATTTTCCTTTTTTAGTCCAATACTTTCTAATACACGTGATAAGTAATCCATAATAGCTTATCACTCCTTGTGTCTAACATATTCAAGCTGGCTAATATTTTCTACATTTCCAAAATCTTTATCGTGTTTAATTTCATGTAGTAACGATTTTACATTAGCTTCATGCGTATACCTAGCATTTAAAATAACGACTTGATCTCCATCCATATTTTGAACCGTATAACCTTTTATGTCATACGGTAAATTAATTAAATATATCCGTGGTACTTCCATTATTTATACTTGTCCTCGTAGTTTTCTTTTGCTTTTTGAAACTCAATAAACTTCATAACTTCTTTAATGCTCTCAGGTTTAAGGTCTTTAGTACTATCTAATAGACCTCTTAACATTTTATGATTAGGATTGTCGTGCAATTCCTGAGCAAGTTTAATTGTTTCCGGATCATGGTAATAGCTTTTTTCTTCCTCAGCATTAACTACTAATCCTTGATCCCCGTCTAACATTTTTAATAAATCGTTTATATCGGTACCGGTAACTTCTGCAATCTTTTGCATAGTTTGAACTGTAGGAGCAAAGGGGCGGCCTGTTGTTGGGTTTATTCCTTTTTCAAGTATAGAAATATAAGCCTTGCTTAAATTGCAAAGATCTCCGAATTCTTGCATGGATAAGGAATGTTCATCTCTGTATCTTCTTACTAAATCTCCTATTTTCATTTCTTTACCAGCCTTCCTATTTGTATAATGCATTATACAATGATATAAAAATTTTGTCAATTCCACTTGACAAAGATAATAAAGTCTAGTACACTAAACAACAAGAAGGGATGGTGAACAAAAAATGAAATGTGATATTAAGTCGTATAGAAACAACCGACATCTTTCACAAGAAGAACTGCATACTCTTTCAGGAGTGTCAAGAGCCATTATTTCTAAGCTGGAAAGCGGAGAAGAAGTAGAGGTGAAGATGAGTACCCTGGAGAGGTTAGCTAGTGCTTTGAAGTGCAAGGTGTCGGATTTTTTATTGCCTAAAAAGTCTAGTACACTAGACAAAAATAATCAAGAGGCGGTGTAGAGCATGGGTAATGAGTGGGGCGCTGAGCATAACTGTGAAGAAGGCATGGATGATGATGGCCGGTTGGTTTGTTTGCATACCTGGAATGTTGTTAGGTACTGCAAAGATGGCAGCAAGGAAATTTATGAGGAAGGTTCTCCGGATGCCAGCTTCTTTTCTCAGACAGAAGCAGAAACCGTTGCTAATAAATTAAACAAGAAAGGAGAGTGTTAATCATGAAAATTTGTATTAAAGGTACTGTAAAAGAAATAGCTGCCTTACTACTGGAAATAGTAAAGCAGCCAGAAAAGCTTGAGCTGAAATCTAGTGACACAGGGACGGAAATAAATCATGCAGGAGATTATGGTAAGTGTACTACTCCTGATAGGAGGTAATCCAAGTCCAAATACCTTTCTTTAGATACCCATAGTAATCAGAATCTAAATGCGAAATTAAAATGTAATCGTTTGAATCTAGTGATTTTTTTAGATTATTGTAAATAGCTGATGCGCTTAGGCTGGTGCAAATAAGCCATGACGATTTCATTATTTCACACCAATCACCGCAGGATTTTATTTCGGCGATTAATTTTTCGTAGTTTTGACCTGGGTTATTTAAGTCGTAATTAATGCAATAAATTTTTCTCATAATTTCACCCCCTCTTCTAGAAGATAAATTTGCTCTATTCAAATTATATCACAGTGGGTGAGAAAGGAGAGTGCTAATCGTGTCTACAATGCGTGATTTAAGAATTCAGAAAGAGAAAGAGTGGAAGCAAAGAGATCAGCTGCTTATGCAAAGCCTGATTATTGGCTTTGTTATGTTTACTCTTTTAAGAATAGCTATTGCTGTTCTTTCGGTAGTCGTAATGGGGTGAGGATATGAAGCATGATTTGTTAGTAAGTATTGTTGCCAGTGGTCCTGTAGAGAACTTGGAAGATAGAATAGCAGGTTTAATTCTTAGGGCTGAGCAGCGCAGGAGAAACAAAAATCCCCTGCCAGGGTGCAACCTGACAAGGGAGCTTGCAAAAACATTTAACTATCGTGATTTTATCACGGGAAAAGGAGCTTGTCAAAATGTGGTACGGACAGAAAGAGGAACCTATTAGGTGTGATGAGTGCGATAAAGATTTAACTAACGAGAAAAAGATTGTTGAAATAGATGGAACCTATTATTGCATGGAGTGTCTTGAAAACCTACCCGTTGAGGAATGGGTAAAGTGGCTTGGTGGGAGAGTGATCAACAGATGAACGCAGAAGTTATTTTAACCGTAGAGGAAATGCAAGATAAGAATTTGTGGCTTGAAGTTAGAAATACCGGCATTGGTGGTTCTGATGCTGCCGTTATCGTTGGCATGAATAAATGGAAGTCGCCTTTAACCTTGTGGCTGGAGAAAACCGGACAAAAGGAGCCGGATGATCTTAGCGACAATGAACGGGTTTACTGGGGTGTAAAGAACGAGGCTAATATCGCCGACTGGTTCACTGAAAAAACTGGCAAGAAGGTAATCAGAAAAGGTCTTATGCGTAGTAAAGATTATCCCTGGATGCTGGCAACAGTAGACAGAATGGTAGTCGGTGAAGAAGCTGGGCTGGAGATTAAAACCGCAGGTGTGGACCAGGCTAAAAAATGGCTTGAAGATGAAATACCTGATATGTATTACCTACAGTGCCAATGGTACATGGCTGTTACAGGCCTTGCTAAATGGTACATAGCAGTACTAATCGGTGGCAATGAGGCTAAGTTTAAAGTTGTGGAACGTAACGAGGACCAGATAAAAGAGCTTATTAAAGCAGGTCAAGATTTTTGGGAGAAGGTTCAAAAGAAAATCATGCCTGCCGTGGATGGAAGCAAGGATTGTGGTTCAAGTCTTGGTTTAATTTATGGCCAGAGTAACGGGGAAGCAATCAATCTTCCTTTGCAAGCAGCTGAGATTATTAAAAAGTATGACGAAATTAAAGCATCTATAGCTGACTTAGAAAAAATCAAAATTACCCAGGAGAATTTGTTAAAAGAAATTCTTGGAGAAAATGAAATAGGTACCTTGCAGCTTGAAGATTCTTTAAGAAAAGTTACTTGGAAAACTCAGGAAGGCCGTAAGACTGTTGACAGCAAAATGTTAAAAGCAGCTTGGCCACAAGCTTATAAAGAGTGCTTAAAAATAGGTAAGCCAATTCGTGTATTTAAGGTTAATTAAAAGGAGAGATAGATTATGGCTAATGTAAAAAATGGTATTGCCAAAACTAATAATGCTTCGGTTGCTAAAGTTACTAAAAATGCTACGGCTATTGCAATTAATGCTTTGCTGGATAGTGAAGGTATAAAGAATAGAATCAATGAGCTGTTAGGCAGGAGAGCTCCGCAGTTTGTTAGCAGCTTGGTTAGCTTGATTAATGCAGATGACAAGATGCTAAAAGTTTTCCATGAAGCGCCTATTACAATTATTCAATCTGCTTTAAGAGCAGCATCTTATGACTTGCCAATAGATCCAGGGCTAGGCTATGCCTACTTAGTGCCTTTTAAAAATAATAAAAAAGGTGGAATCATGGAAGCTGTTTTCATTATGGGTTATAAGGGCATGTATCAGCTGGCAATGAGAACAGGTGTCTACAAGAAATTAAACGTAGTGGATATTAGAGAGGGCGAGCTAAAACGCTTTGACAGGCTGACTGAGGATATTGATATTCAGTTTGTTGAAGATGAAGATACTAGAGCTAAGTTGCCAGTTATCGGTTACTGTGGCTATTTCCGGTTGGTTAATGGCATGGAGAAAATTATTTACATGACTGTAGCTCAATTAAGAGCACATGAAATTAAATTTAGAAAAGGTGAATACATGGGTAAAGGCTGGAAGGAAGATGCTGAATCCATGATGGCCAAAACAGTTTTAAGAAAACTAATTGGCAAGTGGGGAATTATGAGCATTGATTATCAGACAGCTTCCCCAGACATGGTTAAAGCAGCTGAGGCTATTGCTTCCGGCAAGCTTGATGATGAAGATGAAAACACTATTGACATTAAAGCTGACGAGGAAAAAGCTCCGGCAGATATGCCACAAGATGAACAATCTGAAAATGACATGAGCGAAGAAGATTATAAAAAAGCTTTAGCCGGCATGGATGTTCCGGAGCCTGAGAAAGCTAATTAACGAGGTTAGCTATGAATAAAAAATATATTTTGCTACTGGAAAGGTGGGGAGCGGTTTTTACCGCTCTCACCGACACCCAGGCCGGAGAACTAATCAAGGCAATATATGAATTTGACAGCTCCGGTAAAGAACCAAAGATAGAAGATAAGCTTGTTTCCTTCACGTTTAAAACTAATATTTTGCCTACCATGCAGGAAGTTAAAGAATCCTACCAAAAGAAATGTGAAGCCAATAAAGCGAACGGTTCCAAAGGCGGTCGGCCTAAAAAGAAATAAGCCAAATAACCCAACAAAAGCGAACGGTTATTTTTAAAACCAAACGCTTAAATAAAAACCTATTAATAATAATAGTAATAATAATAACAATAATTAGAACATCTACTAAAGAATATAGTTACTACCCTAATGGGGGAAAGATATATTACTAACTACTTTAGTACTTAATACTAGACTGGTTTAATAATTCCCCACCATGAGGGCAAGGAAGGTTTAGAAAAATGACTTTAGATGAATCGTATACGTTAATTGATTTTTTGAATATGTACTATGCAGGCTTTAAGCCGGCTAATCAAAAAGAATATACGTTAATGGCTAAGGCCTGGCATCTTGCTCTTGGTGATGTTGAATATCGGAAGCTAGAGGAAGCTGTTGTTTACCTGGTAAATGTTTTGAAGTTTAAGCCGGTACCTGCTGACATAAGGGAAGCGCTAAAGCATATTGGCCAGCTTAATATACCTACTCCTACGGAAGCATGGGCAGAGGTTGTAGCAAAGGCTAATCCTTATCAGGCTGTTAAATGGTCCAATAATTTAATAGCAAAGGCAGTAAAGATAATCGGCTATAGGAATATTTGCGTAAGCGAAAATCAGGCAGTTGAGAGAGCGCATTTTCTGAAAATATATCAGGCATTGCTAGATCGTAGCTATGATCAGCTATTAGCTAAGAATATTGCTCACTCTGTTGAAAACTTCTTAGCAGAGAGAAAAGCCAGGGAACAAAAGCAATTAGAGAAAGGAGCTGCAAAATGATTTATGAATATTTAGACCGGATTAAAAGACCGGCAACAAGAGAAGAATTAAAAAATCATTTTAATTTTTCGGATAGAAATATTAGGGACCAAATTGCAAAGGAACGTGAGGCCGGCAAGATAATCATTAACAAGCAGGATGGCAAAGGCTATTACGTAAAAAATAGCAGCGCTGATACAGCTGTTCAGCTTAAGCTCACAGTGGCCAGGATAGTTAAATTAAACAGGTGCCGTATGGCGCTTGTACGGGCCTTTAAGCTGGAGAAACGGAGAGAGCAGGGTAAACCTATCATTGTGGAAATGGAGCTGTTCTAAATGCCAAACGGAAAGTATGAGATTATTTATGCTGATCCGCCCTGGCAATATAACGACAAAGGTTGTCATGGTGGAGTAGAAAAGCAATATCCTACAATGCCCAATGAAGATATATACAAGCTGCCGGTTGAAAAGCTTGCAGCTAAGGATTGTGTTTTATTCTTATGGGCTACTTATCCTAAGTTGCCGGAAGCATTAGAAACAATCAAGGCTTGGGGATTTAAATATAAAACTATTGCTTTTCAGTGGGTAAAGGTTTATCCGAAAAGCACAGATAAATTTGTTGTTGGCTTGGGAAGATGGACTAGAGGTAATACGGAGCCTTGTCTGCTTGCCGTAAAAGGCCACCCTAAAAGAAAATCGGGGGGTGCGACAGCTAGCATTAGCGCCGCTGCATAGGCACTCACAAAAGCCAAATGAAGTGCGTATAAGGATAAAAGAATTAATGGGATTTGATAAAAATTGTGTTGAACTTTTTGCCCGTGAAAAAAGAGAAGGCTGGGATGCCTGGGGCAATGAAGTTGATTGTGATATTGAACTATAAAGGAGAGAAAAATTATGGCTAAAATAAATGTTTCTTTAGATGTTGACTGGCTAGATGAGAATGAAAATTTAGATGATGTGATTCTGCAATCAATTACAAAAAACATTGCTGATAAACTTTCTGAAAATGTTTTAGCAAAGATTGAAGATGAAGCAACCAAACAGATAAATGAAAGACTGTCAGATATGTTTGATAAAAAGTTTAATGAATTAACAGATTGTCTTTTAAATAAAAAAATAAATTTATATGACAATTGGGGAGATATTAAAGAAGAAAATGTTTGTGTTATGGATATTCTTAAGAAACGTTTAGATTCCTACTTATCTGAAAAGGTTAATGATAAAGGTTTTAGAAGTGAATATAGCAACAATGATAGAACTAGGCTTGATTATTGTATTTCTAAAAATATTGATTATGAAATGAAAAATAAAATAGATAAAGCTGTTACAAAAATTAGGCAAGAGATAATGGATTATTTACAAAAAGAAGTGGAAGATAAGCTGGGTAAAGAAATGGCTAAGGCTATGGGAATCAATATAGAAAAAGCTCTTAAGTAATGGTAGTAAAAAGAGGATGAGCGATTATGATACCAAAATGTATAGCCTTGAAAATCGGTTATGATTCCAAATACAAAAAAGATAAGTCCTGCTTGATTGTAGTGCAAGAAGATAATAACAAGCACTTTGAGATACACAATGTTTTCTACGGAGCTGAGGCAGATATGCTTATAAACAAGCTTATTAATGGCGGCAGCAATGGTGGCATACATGAAAATAAATTTGCGTGAGCTAATGCTGATTAAGGACCGAAGAATAATGTGTAACTGGTGCAAGGTCCTATATGGACAGGATAGCCGGTGCTTATACGACCGGTGCAAGGAACAGGGCGGTAAGTGTCTTATAAAACAAAAATTTAATTTAGGGGGATTTGAAAATGATAAAAATAATAAATATGAAATGGAAAGATGCACTACTAAAGATAGCGAAGCATTACGGGTATAAAGAACAGTTAGGCCAGTTGCAAGAGGAGTGCGGAGAACTTATTGTAGCTGCTCATAAACAAGCTAAAAAAGAAGGTGGAGACTGGCTTATTAGTGATAACTTTATTGAAGAAGTGGCAGATGTAGAAATTATGATTGAACAGTTAAAGCTCTTATTTAAGATTCAGGAACCGGTAGAAGGAATAAAGACGGCTAAAATTTGTCGACAGTTAGAAAGAATTGATAAGGAAGAATCAGAGGAAGCTGCTAGAAAAGTTACAGAGCTTTACACTTTAATGAAAATGGCACTTTCTCACAAGGAGAGCAAAGATGCCAAAATGTAAAATATGCGGTAAAGAAATATTCTTTATTACTACAATATCCGGAAAGCTTTTACCTTGTGAGCCCAGGTTAATTACCTACTACAAAGGCAAGGGCCAGAAGATAGTTACCTTTCAGGGTGAAGTTATTGAATGTTCTTATGCCGGTAGTACTGCAAATGCTTTAGGCCAGGGATATATCCCTCACTGGGGTAATTGCAATATCAAGAGCAAAAAGAAAAAGCCTGTTGTAGAAGAAGCAAAACTGTTTTAGAGAGGGGTAATTATCATGGAGTATGTAGCTTTCGTGGTTGTGAGTTTATTTAGTCTATGGCTTATTTTTCGCTTTCAGAAAGCAAGTGATGAATTAGACCAGTTTATAGATAATGAATTATTTTTAAGGAGATCTAAATATAAGCTAATGAAAGATAAAATTAATTGCATGGATTGCATTGGAATTAAAACAGAAAAAGGTAAATCTAAATACTTATGCCGTGAGTATAACCATTGGATGGAAGAAGAATATTGTTTACAGTGTTACCGGCCTAAAGTTCAAAAGCTTGCAAAGAAATTGTTTAACGGTGAGGTGGAAGAAAAATGAAACAATTAGACGAGCAAGAAATTAAGAGAATAAAAAGAAATATTATGTTTCAGCTTATTAACTTGCAATCTAATATATGTAAGGTAGAAATGGCAAATTTACTTTGAGCCAGATTCTTATGGTAGTTTTTTCATTCATAATGTGGCTAGATTGTGAGGTTCTTGATGAAGCAGATACTCCATCAGAAGCTAAACATAAAGCGGAACTTGAAGTGTATAAAAATATGAATAGTTATCTGCTGCCAAAGACTTTTAGGATTACAACTGTAGACAGGCCATTAGGATATGTTGCCCAAAAATTAGAAAAGTGGCATGAAGATAGAGTACGAAAATTAAAAGCAATAAGGCGCTGGGAAATAATAAATCAAAAGTCTTATGACAGAGGATGATGAGTAAATGACTATATTAAAACCAATTACAGAAAGAGAAAAGCAAGAGTTTAAGAAAGCACATAATATTGAAGTAGCGGTTGGAAGATTAATAGTTTATTGTGTCCAACATGGAACGTTATAAAGTTACTATTCCTGGTAAGCTGCCTTGCCTAAATGATTATACGGCTGCTTGTAATAATCACTGGAGCAATGGGTACCGGCTTAAGCGTGATACAGAAGAATTCCTAATGTGGCAATACCTATCGCAGCTTCCCAGGGGCCTTAAAATGAAATACGTTCACCTGTCAGTCAAGTGGATTGAGCCTAACAAGAAACGTGATTATGACAATATATGCTTTGCCAAAAAGTATTTGCTGGATGCTTTGCAGAAGTCCGGATTCCTGGAGAATGATAATCGCAAATTTGTTGACGGTTTTACTGATAGTTTTGCCGTAGATGAAGCTAATCCCAGAATTGAAATAATCTTTGAGGAAAAGGAGAAAGCCAATGATAAACAGAAATAAATGGATTAAGGTAGCCATAGAGAACAAGCTATATATGGCTAATGATATTCGTAATGCTGTTAACCTTGCCAGGCTGGACCAGGATAACAGACGTGGTAAAACTGGCGGTAACAGGTCCGGTTGTTCTCTTGTATCAGATCCTACAGCTGTTAAGGCCATTCGTCATGTAATGCCTCTTAGATTTGTAAAAATATTAGATTTTCGTGGCAATGAGATTACAATTTTCCATCCGGAAGCCTGGCTAGAATGTATTGATAAGGCGAAGGAACATTTAGACAAGGAATCTATAGCGGTTATGGAGCTTAGATATGATCAAAGAATAGCTCCACCCAGTGTCGCTATGAAGTCAAACATAAGTACTAAAACTTTGTATAACTGGTGTGATAAGTACATAGATTTTATTTCATTGTTGGCCGTGGAGAAAGGTTTAATCAAGCCAGTTCCACAAGATGAATGAAAAATCAAGATAAAAAAAATAAAAAAAGTGTAACACTTTTTCATAGTTTTTATGTGCTATAATGGTACTGTCAAATAATGGATTTTATGTTCTGGTGTTAAAGACTTGTTCTTGGTAGTTCTTATTACTACCCTAAACAAGTCTTTTTGTTTTAGGTTTTGTTTTAAAAGATCTTTACTACCCTAAAGGGGGAAAAGATAGTCTAGTTTAGTACAACATACCTAAACTAGATACTACAGTAAACTTTGTTAGAAAAGAGGTTAAGCTTCATGGCTAAGGCTAAAAGTATAAGACAGCAATTAAAAAACTTAGGGTTAAAAGATGCTCAAATAGTCTTTTTACTTGAAATTGCTCTAGGTTCTACAAATACTCAGGCCTATAGTAAAGCTTATCCTAAAGCTGCTCCTGATACTGCTAGGAAAAACGGTAGCAGGCTTAAAAAAGAGTTGCTGACAAGAGCTGACGTTGCAGCATGGCTTGATAATCTGAAAAAGCCGGAAGAAAAAGCTAAGGATCGTGCTGTTGAAAATAAGGTACTTAGCATAGAAGAACGCAGGGAATGGTTAACTAAACTGATAACTACTCCTGTTGTGAATGAAGATAACGGCATTGTCTATCCAGCTGATAAACTAAAGGCTCTTGATATATTAAATAAAATGGATTCCGCCTACGTTCAAAAATCAGATGTTTCCGGAGATATAAAGCTAACAATGGGCTGGGGAGATGATCCAGATGGCGACAGCGACAGTTAAAAAAATAGTCCTGCCTTATACTCCTAGAAAAATCTGGAAGGCCACTATACACAGCGGCCTAGAGCACCATAGATTTAGCGTGGGTGTGTGTCATAGACGTTTTGGTAAAACAGTAGGCCTAGTCAATCACATGATTAAGCAGGCTGTTCTTTGTGATAAGAGAGCTCCTCAATATGCTTATATTGCCCCTTTCTTTAACCAGGCTAAGAAAATAGCCTGGGAATATTTAAAGTATTACACCGGCCCAATTCCAGGGCATAAGGTTAATAATTCTGATTGCTATATAGAGCTTCCTACTAAGCATCCAGGGAGCCCAGGCGCTAGGATTTATATAATGGGCGCTGATAAGCCGGATAGCTTGCGTGGTATGTATTTGGATGGTGTTGTGCTGGATGAGTTTGGTCAAATGAAAGATAGCCTTTGGGGAGAGATAATCAGGCCTTGCCTTGCAGATCGTAAAGGCTGGGCCGTTTTTATTGGTACACCAAAAGGCCAAAATGCGTTTTACAAGAAGTACCTGGAAGGACTTAAGAATCCTGGCTGGTACACTTTTTTATATAAGGCTAGTGAAACAGGTGTACTGGATGATGAAGAATTAGCCAGTATGCGTGCTTCCATGAATGAGGTTGAATATGCTCAGGAGCTTGAATGTAACTTTAGCGTAGCTGCTTATGACATGATGCTTGGCGCTGCTGATATTGAGATAGCCGTTAACCGTAACTATAAAGAAGCTGAGGTTTATGGCCAGCCCCGTATTATGGGTGTGGATATTGCCGGAGCCGGTAACGACAGCACGGTAATAGCAATGCGCCAGGGATTAGCGGTTATGCCTTTAAAGGTATTTCAGAATGTTAGGGCAATGGACTTGGCCAGCATTATTATCCAGGAGAAGCAGAAGTTTAAAGCTGATGCTCTTTTCATAGATAATGGGGCAATGGGACCAGGCGTTATCGACAGGATAAGGCAGCTGGGACACCAATGCTTTGAGGTAAACTTTGGAGCTAAAGCTTCAGACAGCGTACACTTTCGTAACCGTAGAGCTGAAATGTATTTCAACCTGGTTGATTATATTAAAGATAAGGGCTTGGCTATTCCGGATGATGATATGCTCCGTGAAGAATTGGCCAACATACAATACAAAACGAATATAGAAGGGCCTTTTCAACTGGTCCTTAAACAGAAGATAAAAGAGCTAATTGGCAGAAGCCCAGATAGGGCTGATGCGTTAGCTCTATTGTTTGCAGAGAAAGTTATTCCACAGCGTACGGCTAACGATAGTAATTATATCGGCAATAGTCCTACAGCTGATAGAGAATATAACCCATTACAAGAATACTAAGGAGCGTGAATATTATGTTTAAACTGAAATTGCAATTACACGGTGGCGGTGGTGGCGGTAGTTCCGTAAAGACTGAGGATGCTGTAAAGAACAGTGCACCTGGTAGTACTGCCGCTGCTACTATTGACAATGCGACTGAGGGAGACCGCCAAAAGATACGTGAAAAAATGGCGACTGCTAAAGGCCGTGAGTACACAGATAAAACGAATGGAGCTATTTCTGAGGTAGTTCAGACTATTAAGAAACAATTGTTAGGTGAGTGATCGTTATGGATAACAATATCCAGATGCCAAAAATTATACAGGATATGCTTTCCAACACTGAGGCTGTACGCAAGAAGCGACAGATACTAAGTCAGATGTACACGGAGCGTACGCAATATGAGAGCACGTGGAAACAGCTTAGCAACTTTATCAATCCTTTTAGGGGGAGAATCAATGATGATAAAGGCAATGAAGGAAAACGTAGAGATATTCACTTACTGGATCCGTACCCAATGGAAGCAAGTGCTAAGTGTGCCAGTGGCCTACACAGTGGCCTTACATCACCATCTAGGCCTTGGTTTGAGCTTGGCCTGCAAGATGAGGAAATGGCTCGCTTCCACGCGGTCAAGCTATGGCTAGACGATTGCAAGGATATTCTCATGGATATTTACGCTAAGAGTAATATCTACAATATGCTATTGCAGGTAGAAGCTGAGCTTACCCAGTTCGGCACCGCTGCTAGTTTGTTGGTTCAGGACTATAACACCGGTGTATGGGCAAGGCCTTATACCTGCGGTGAGTATGCTGGCGGTATTGATGCCAGGGGCCGGATAACCATGTTTGCCAGAAAGTTTAAGCTCAATGCCTGGCAGATGGTAGCTGAGTTTGGCTATGACGTGTGCAGCTCTGCCGTACAAAATGCCTACAGAAGTAATAATCTTACTCTTGAATTTGAGATTAATATGCTGATTGAAAAGAATCTTAAGTATCGTGAGGAAGAAAAGAAGATAGGCAGCTTCCCCTGGATGAGCTATTACTGGGAAACTTCTGTTAGTGATAGATTTTTGAAGGTAGCCGGTTATAATGAAATACCTTTTATCATGCCACGGTGGACCATGATTGCTAACAATGTTTATGGTACTGGACCTGGGCACAATGCACTTGGTAACTGTATGCAGCTCCAGAAGCTAGAAAAAATCAATATGAGGTTATTAGACAATAGAGCTAATCCGGCAATGATTATTCCTACTTCTGTAGCAAAGGTAGACAGCTTACCTGGTGGCCGTACTAAGGTACCGGATAACCTAATGAATCAGATTGTTCCGTTATTTAAAGATACCGGCAGCAGGGAAGATATAAGGCAGACTATAGAAGCTAAGCAACAGCAAATAGGCAGCGCTTTCTTTAATGACTTATTTGTAATGATAGCTAATCAAGACTTGCCTCAAATGACTGCCAGAGAGGTAGCTGAAAGACACGAAGAAAAGCTCTTAATGCTTTCTCCTGTTCTGGAGCAAATGCACAATGAGGTATTAGCTCCGTTAACTAAGCGTACCTTTGGCATAGCTCTTAGAAATGGTTTATTGCCGCCCATGCCGGAAGAAATTAAGCCGGATGATTTAAAGGTTGAATTTATTTCTTTGCTTGCCCAGGCTCAAAAGATGGTTGCAGCTCCCAGCATTGAAAAGATTGTTGCTTTTGCCGGTAACTTGGCAGGCGCTAATCCTGAGATTATGGATAACATAGACTTTGATGCTGCGGTACGTAGGCAAGCTACATTATACGGTTCTCCGGAAGCAATTATGCGTTCTGAGGATGACGTTAAAGAAATGCGTGCTAAGCGTGCTCAGGCTATGGAACAGCAGAAGCAGGTAGAACAAGCTGCACAAATGGCCCAGCCACTTAAGAATGGTGTAGAAGCTGCAAGGCTCCTGTCTGAAACACCTGTTAATGAGCAAAGTGCTCTTAATACCTTATTAGGGGGTGGCAATTAATGAAAACAGAAAATGCCAGGGCTCCTGATGAATTAATGAAAGCTATTATGCAGCGTGAAGATGGTAGAGCTTTTATCTGTTTCATAATGGAATTGACCGGAGCTTATTCCTGTTCTTATACGGATGAACCTATTAGCAATGCTATACAAATGGGCCGTAGAAGTATAGGACTTGATTTACTTAATATGCTGCGTAATACAGATAACGGGCTGGAATCAGAATTCCTAATGCTGAGGGAAAGAAAAGACAGCCTGGATAATCAAAAAACTTTAGATAAAGAGGATGAAGATTAATAATCTTTGTCCTTTTTTTATTGCAAAGAAAAGGGGGATTAATAATGTTTCGTAAATTATTTCAATGTTTTCTAGCTCCTGATGGTGGAGCGGCCGCTGGTGGTGGAGCGGCCGCTGGTGGAGAACCGGCTCCAGCTGCTAACCCTGCTGGTACAGAACCTGCACCGGCTACTAATCCGGCTCCGGCTGCTAATGAACCAACCAAAAGACCTGATGATCCTTTTGCACAGCTAAATAATCCTACTCCAGCTGGTACCGAACCTGGCAATAATAATCCGCCAGCTAATGAACCTAGCCTGCCGGAGAAATATGAATTCAAGCTGCCGGAAGGTTTGCAGATGTCTCCTGAAATTGAAAGTAAATTTACTGCTATAGCAAAAGGCGCAAAGCTCACACAAGAGCAGGCCAATGCTTTAGTAGCGCTTCACAGCAACATTATGATGGATGCTTTAAAAAGTGCTGAGAAGCAAAGAGATCAATGGGCTTCTGAGTGTGATAGCAAAGGCCTCACAAAAGATGAGAACTTGCGTTATGCAAAGACGGCTATTGATACCTTCGGTGGTGGAGCTGCCTTAAAAGCTCTGGTTGAATCCGGCTTAGCTTATCATCCGGCAATTCAAACAATGCTACAGAACATTGGTAAATTGCTCAGTGAAGATAATCCGCCGGATGGAAAGACAGCACTCCAGAATACTAAGAGTGCCGCTGATAGTTTGTTCCCCAATAGCAAGTACTAAATATAAAAACAAAAAGAAATGAGGTAAACAAAAATGAGTGATTTTCAATTAGCAACACTGCATGATTATGCAGCACGTTTCGGTGAAAATGGTAATAAAGATATGCAGACTATTATTGAGCTGCAATCTAAGACTAACAAGATTTTGGATGTAATGCCCTTTAAACCTTGCAACGATAAAACCCGTGAAATGGCTACTTTGCGTGCCGCTTTACCGGAAGTTGCATGGAGAATGATTAACCGTGGTGTTACTCCTACAAAGAGTGCCAGCAAGCAAGAGAGCTTCACTACTGGCCAACTGGAAGCTTTTGCAGACATTGATGAAAAGTTACTGAGAGCTAACGGCTATGACAATAACTGGCGCTTGTCTGAAAATGCTGCCTTCCAGGAAGCAATGAACCAAAAGATGGCTACTACTATCTTCTATGGTGATGAAAAAGTTAACCCTGCTGGCTTTACCGGTTTAAATGCTTATTTCTACAGCAAAAAGAATCAAGATGCTCTCTGGGCTGATCAGATTATTGATGCTGGCGGTACCGGCAATGCTTTAACTTCCTTGTGGATGATTGGCTTTGGCCAACATTCTGTATATGGTATTTTCCCAGAAGGCACTAAGGCCGGCTTCACTTATGAAGATAAAGGCAAGGTTCCTATGACTGATGCTAATGGCGGTACCTTCTATGGCTACCGTTCTCAGTATGACTGGGAGCTTGGCTTATGCGTACGTGATCCTAGATATGTTGTGCGTATTGCCAATATTGATACTACTAAGCTGACTGCTGATGATGCAGATACCTTTATTGGCAATCTGATTAGAGCTTATAACCAGATTGAAAATCCTGATAACTGCACCTTAGGTATTTTTGGCAACCGTGCTGTTAGCACCTACTTAGATATTCTTGCTACTAAGAAGGCTAACGTTATGTTGACTATGGACCAATTCGCAGGTAAAAAGGTTACTCACTTCTGGGGAACTCCTATCCTCAAGACTGAGGCAATTCTTTCTACTGAAAGTCAATTAGTCTAATAATAAGAAAAGGAAGGTAAACTAAAATGGCTATTATTGATGCTCAATTAATTTTTTCCGAAAATGTAGCTGTAGCTGCAAGCTTAAACAGCGGTGTTATTGACCTTGGCAAGAATGGAGCTACTATTCATCCTTTGCTGATTGATGTTAAGCTGGCTACTCCTAATACTACTGGCAAGGTTACTTCTGTAAAAGTACAATCTTCCGCAGATGAAGCTTTTACTACTGCTGTAGATGAAGCTGCTTTCTATGTTCCAGATTCCCTGGATCAAACACGTGCTTGTACTCTGGCTCAATTCTATTCCCCAATTAAACCTGGCAATAGATATGTTCGCCTAGTATATACTGGTGCTGCTGGTATTGCAGGTGGTAAGCTATTCGCCTACATGACTAATGGTACTCAGGTTCCTGCCTGATGATTAAACATTATTTGTGTATAAGAAATTGCTACACACAGCAACGTTACTTCGCTAAAGGGGAATTGGTTGAAGTAGACGAAAAAGTAAAAATGCCAGAACACTTTAAATGCTTAGATGTTGGCAAGGTAGAAACCACAAAAGAAACTACCCAGACCGCAACAAAGAAAGGCAAGAAATAATTAAAGGGAGCGGTTAAAGCCGCTCCCTTTTTTTCTTTATAAGGAGATTTTATTATGGATAAAATAGAGATTTGCAACATGGCCTTGGCCCGTATTGGCCAGAGTGCTATAGAAACTTTGGAAGAAGCAAGTGAAAGCGCAAGGCAATGTAAGCGATTCTATGATATAGACAGGAAAATATTACTAAGAAAATATCCGTGGAATTTTGCCGTTAAGCAGGTACAGTTAGCTCTTAATACTGAAACTCCTAATGACTATAAATATTCTTATGCTTATCCCTCTGATGCCGTATGTCTCTTAGGAATGTATGACGAACATTTTAGCAAGCTTCCTCGGTTTAATAAATATAAAATTGTGTCTAATGCTTCCGGTAAGAGAATTTATACGGATGTAGAAAATGCCTATATAGAATATATAGCAGATATTACAGACTGCAATTTGTATGATGATCAATTCACTGAGGCTTTATCCTGGAAGATTGCAGGAGATATGGCCTTTAAGTTAACCGGTAATTTTGAATTAGCCAAGGAATGTCTAAACCAATTAGCTGTTACTCTCACGCTGGATGCAGAAGCTAACAACGATAATGAAGATAACGTTCTCAATCCTAAGCTAGATACTATAGCTCTTTCCAGATTTGTAGAGTGAGGTGAGAAATAATGACTTTGTTTCAGCTTAAACCTTCCTTTGCCGGTGGTGAATTAACTCCGGCATTGTACGGAAGAACAGATCTAGCTAAATATGACGTAGGCGCTGCTAAGATTGTTAATGCCTTAGTATTGCGCTATGGCGGTGTTAGCCGTAGGCCTGGCTTAAGATATGTTACTACTACTTATGGTAACAGAAAAGCTAGGCTTATTCCTTTTAAATACAGTTCTAACCAAAATTACATTATAGAAATTACAGCCGGTGCTTTTAGGTTTGCTACTCCTGCCGGCATGGTATTAGATGGAAGCGGCAATATTTATGCTATTGGCAATTCCTTTACGGAAGCGGAGCTGCCATATATTAAATATACCCAATCAGCAGATACAGTATTCTTAACGCATCCTAACCATGCTCCTATGACTTTGACACGTTATGGAGCTGCAAGCTGGGGATTAGCTACAATGGACCTTTCCAATGGTCCTTTTGACGATTCAAACACTACTGGCATTAAAATAGCTCCTTCCGGTACAACAGGTAATGTTACTTTAACGGCTAACGGAGCTTATTTTACTGCTGCTATGGTAGGCAGCTTAATTAGGCTAGGGCATACTATTCCTAGTTCTTATGCAAAGGGCAATCCTTTAACAGCTTTCTCTGTAGTGTGTCCGCCAGGCGGTACAGTTTATGTAGAGAGCTTTGGCTTTTGGGATGGAAGTTTTACCTTATCTAAATATGACAGTATAACTGATAGCTGGGTAAATATCCGTACACAATCAGGTAATAGATCCCAAAATTATAATTTTACAGAAACAAACGAAAGTGAAAATCTTGTTACCTACAGAGTAACAAGCTCTGAATTTAATACAGATATTTGGACCGGAGAAAACGAAAAGCAACGTGGTTATGTTACCTTGCAATCTTTCTCTCAGGACTACTACGGTATAGCCAGGATTACCGGTGTGGCAAGCGCTACTATTGCTTATGCAACAGTTGTTAGGGATTTAGGATATACGACTTATACAAGCGATTTTAGCTTATATGCCTGGAGCCCAAGCAAGGGTTATCCTTCTTGTGCCGGATTCTTTGAGGACCGTTTAGTATTTGCCGGTAGTGCTTCTGAACCACAAACATATTGGACTTCTAAGACTGGAGATTATTATAACTTTGGCCAGAGTATACCAAGTGCAGATGATGATGCAGTAATAGGTACCTTGTCTAATGGTCAGATGAACGGTATTAAAGCAATTATTACTTTTGGAGAGATGTTAATGATGACTTCTGGCGGTGAGTATAAGGTCGGTGGTGGTTCCAATGCTTTTACCGGATCGAACCAACAGAGTAAACCGCAGGAATATAGGGGCATTAATGAGCTAACTCCCGTGGTAGTAGGCAATAGAATTGTTTATGTACAGCAGCAAGGCTGTATTGTCAGAGATTTAGGTTATCAATATGACGTAGATAAGTATACCGGTGAGGATGTTTCCTTGCTTGCTTCTCACTTATTCGAGGGCCATACCATTGTTAGCATAACTTATCAGCAGGTACCTAATAGTATTGTTTGGTGTGTTAGGGATGATGGTGTGCTCCTGGGCATGACTTATATTAAGGAGCAGGATGTTTACGCATGGCATGAGCATACTACTGACGGCAAGTTTATTGACGTGTGCAGCATTGCCGGTAGTACGGAAGATGAGCTCTGGTGTGTGGTATTGCGTAACGGTACCTACTGTCTAGAAAAAATGGAAGCTCAGATTCAACCGACTTCTGTATCTGATCAGTATTTTGTGGATAGTGGTATTACCGTAACTGGAACAGTAAAAACTGTAACCGGCCTCAATCATTTGGAAGGTAAAACCGTTTCAATTCTGGCAGATGGTAATGTAATGCCTGAGCAAGTGGTATCTGGCGGAGCAATTACTCTTGATAATACATTTTCTACAGTAACAGTTGGTTTGCCTTATGAAACAGAATTAAAGACTATGCCCATTGAAATTAGCGGTAATGATGGTTCTTATGCTTCACGTAAAAAGAGAATTCAAAACATGATGATTATGTTTAAGGATTCCAGGGGCGGTTTATACGGTGTGAATGAGGGCAGCTTAGATGAGATTAAGTGGCGCAGCAATGAACCGTACGGAACACCAATAGGGCTCTTTACAGGCAAGAAAACAATAACGCTTCCTCAGTCTAATAACGAACAGACACTAGAATTAGTTATTAAGCAAAAGGATCCTTTGCCTATTAATATTTTAAGCATTGTTCCAGAGGTGGTACCAGGTGGCTAATAAAATAGAATACGTCATGCCTGCCATGAGTGATTTGATTTATCTATCCAGGCATATTAAAGAAGCTGACAAGAAAGAAGTTTTTGGCTTTGGCTGCAATGATATGACAGAAGAATTATTGAGCAGCATCAATCATTCTAAGTTTGTTAGGGTATGCAGAATAAATGATATTCCGGTGGCCGTGTTTGGAATTAGACAGACAGATATATTTAGGCCTGTTGGAATAGCCTGGCTGCTTACAACGAATGAAACATTAAAGCATAGAGTGTTTGTAGGGCGCAAGTCAAAAGAGGCTATAAAGGCATTTTTGAAGGACTGGGAGCTCTTATATAACTTTGTGGATGAAGGCAACGACATAACTATTAAATGGCTGAAATGGTTAGGCGCTAAAGTTTATCCGGCTAAGCCAATGGGATTATGGGGTATTAAATATCATTATTTTGAATTTAGAAAGGATGTGTGAATTATGGGTGTAGCAGCAACAATAGTCGCTACTCTGGCTAGTGGCTATTTATACGGTAGATCTCAACAGGATGCTTATAACCAACAGGCAGCTCAGGCAGAAACAAATGCCACAATAGCCAATAAAAATGCTGATAAGGTTCAGGCAAATGCAGAATTGCAAGCTCAGAATAATGCAATTAATGAGGAAAACAAACGTAGAAAGCTTATTGGTTATCAGAATCAACAGCTTGCTAAGGTGGGAGCCAGCGGTATTACCTTAAGCGGCAGCGCTCTTTCCGCTCTTACGGATAGCAAGTTTAACATGGATAAGGACTTAGCTATAGGCAGCTATAATGACAGGCAGAACGTAGATAATATGTTCCAGAAGTCAACTGATTATGTTAACCAACGTGATATATACAAAGATAATGCCAATGCTTATAGGCAGGCAGGTAAAAGGGCTATGATGAATTCCATGCTAGGTTCTGTCTTTTCTCTTGCAGGCAGTCTTTACAGCTCTAAGAGTGCTGGAGCTCAAAAAAGTAGTGGGGTGGGTAATACAAGCCTGTCTTTTGGTACTCCTAATTATATCTATGATGCTAAAAGTTATAGCACCAATTATACAAAGATTAATAAAAATAATATTACTTGGTAGAATGTGAGGTAAAGAAAATGAATATTGGTGTATATCAAGGCAATAGTCAGGTGGGAGCTCCGACCAATGATGTTAGCAATACTTCTTATAATAATCCTGGAGCTCTAGCCTTGGCTAAAGAAACAGGTAATACCGGAGCTATTATGGCTAAAGGTATTTTGTCTTATAAGGACCAGGTAGATGCGGCTAAGGTTATGCAGGCCAACGTGTTTTACAATGACGAGATGGCTAAGCTACGTACTAAGCTGATGCAAGATAAGGAAGGTAATGCTCTGGATATTACTCAAAGATATGCAGATGGTAGGCAGGATGTTCTATCTAAGGTAGATGAAAAGTATGGTGATGTAACCAGGTATGGTAAAACAGCACAAGCTTTTCAGACTATGGCTGAGAAGGATTGGACTGAACAGCGTACCTACATGGAAAAATATCAGGCTAATGAAACAGAGAAATATTTAGATACTACTCTGGGCAATAGTCTTATTCAGACACAAAATAATATGGCTTCCAGTAATTATGATACTAAGTCAATAGATAGCCAGTTTAACCGTGCAGATGTTTTGGTAAGATCACGATATTATAACTATGGCCAAGAAAGAATTACAGCTGAGCAGAATAAGATTAAGAATACTCTAGCTTCTGGATTAATTACAGGAGCTATTCAGGCCAATGATTATACTAATGCTGACTTAATGCTTAAAACATACGGTAATTATCTTACCCAGGATAAGAAACAACCATTGGAAAAAATGATTAATGAGCAGATTAAAATTAACAAAGAACAGTCTAGTCTTTCTAGTTTGTATGATAAATATTCTAAAAATGGTGATTTGGAAGGATTCCTAAAGGCTGTAGAAAATACTAATTTTAACCCAATTACTAAAATTGGCGGTAGTGGTAATTATGGAGAAGCGGATATTGCTATTAGTGGTACAGCCGGTGAAATATCTGAAAAGCTACAACCTTCTTTAAAAAAGCTGGGTGGTGTGTTTCAATCTTTAAATATCCCTGGAGCAGAAATTACTGCTGCCAATGATGATTTTCACAAAGGATATAGTTCTGATCATAATACTGGGGATGCTATGGATATTGGCTGGGATGGAGCACTTGATGATGACCAGATAGCACAGCTTAAACAAAGGCTGCATGAAATAGGTTTTAAAACTACTTCTTTTGAAAGAAAAGGACAGGTTAACGCTAATGGTACTGTAGCTACTGGAGATCATTTACACGTTAGTGGTTATGAGCCTGGTTCTGGTAGTGAAGCTACTGAAACACAAGCTCCTGTTTCTCCTGCTGATCAAGAAAAGCAAAAATCTGTAGCTTATACTTATTGGCGACAACAAGAAAGCATTAAAAAGAATATTACCAATAGGCTTGTGGAACAAGGCACCTTGGCGCTTGAAAAGGCTATTAATAGTGGAACTATGGATGCAGCAAGCCTGTTATCTATTGCTAAACAACAATCAATAGATGGTACTGGCAATGTTAATAATGATGCACAAACAAGTCTTGTATATAAGGCTAATGCTATGGCTAAGAGAGCTCTTTCCAGTAATAGTGGTTCAGCAATTGGTACAGCTGCAATTAAGGAAGCGATGTTACCTATATTAGCTGATGGTGGAATGAATAGAACTACAGTAAAAGATTATTGTGCTCGCTTGGGCTTTGGCCCTAACGATCCTTTTACTAAAAAGATATTAGCTGCTAACGAAAACTTTGTCTATGGTGATGTTGATATGGATAAAGTTAAAAATATGTGCTTAAGTAAAGGAATTAAAGAAACGACTTATAATCAATGTTTAGGACTTGTAACTAATTATATGGCCGGTGAGCGTGCAGCCAAACATACATTATCAGAAACAGATGTAGCTAACTTTATCCTTTCTACTGCTGTAGAAAATGTTAATTACAATGTTACTCAGGATGGCTGGTTTGGTACTAAAAAGCAGGTGCAAAAATCTGTACCTAGATACAAATTATTTAATGCTACCGGTATTTATGCGTATGATCCTGATACTGGAGAGGCTTCTTATGAAGGCCGTACTGACAATGTTATTAGGAATGGAGAATGGATTGATGAGAATGTTGGCGGAGAGGGTGAATAGTCAATGGCTAAATTAACAGCAGAACAGATAGCAATAATTCAAGATATGGGCCGGCAAGCAAGAAATAGTAATAGTATAAGCAATTTGCCGGAACGCTTTGATAAAAATGCTAAGATTCAAATTACTCCCTATAGGGATTTTAATGCTGAGAACGCAGCTAAAGAACAAGAATTAGCTGATATTGCTGCTAAAGGCGGTTCTTTACTTGGTGAGAATAATTTAAAAAATATTAATGCAAATACTAATCCTTGGTCTAATACAGGAGATCCGGAAGGCAATTATGCTATAGCAACAAATGACTATATTTCTTTACCTAATAATGGTGAAGAACTTGCAGCGGCAAATAAACAACGTGTCATGGATGAGTGGGTTAAAAGCGGTAGACCACAGGTAGATAATACCGGTTCTACGGCAGACCAATACGGTATTGATGTAAGCAATCCTACTCCATTTAATATTTCTGATTTTACAGATGCTGGTATTCATTTAGCTAAAAATGCTCTTAAATTTACTTTTGCTAAAGATGTTAATTATCAGGCACCTTCCCAGGAAGAAAACGCTAGAAGAATAGCTAACCTGGGAGAAGTAGATGCCAATAATGTAGTGGATAATACCGGCTCTTCTGCTGACCCTTATGGTATCAATATGACTGAGAATGGGGATTTGTTTAGAAAATATATTCAAGACAGTGATGCCTGGAAACTTTTAACCTATAACCACCAGGATAACTTAAATGATGCTTGCAAAATGGCTGCTAAAATTAATGATAGTTTTGGAGTTGTTGTATTATCTCCTGCTGATATTATTTCTTCTGACTATAATTTACGGCAAGCCAGAATGATTATGCATGATATTGAGAACAGAGAAAAGCTTATGGGCAGTAATAAAGATTCGGGAGCTTTAAAGGAGTGGTTATTGTCTGCTTATCCTGCTTTTAAGAGTTTAGATCCCGTGCAGGGGGCGGTCATGCTTGAAAATGCAGAGAACGTAAAGCAGGTAACAGATCCTTTCAATGCTGCTAAGATGGGTATCTATTCTTGGTGGATAGGCAATGAAAAGTCTAAAATATTATGGGACCATGCTACAACCGGAAGTCCTTTGAACGCTACACAATTAGATAGATTAAAATTCTTGGATAGTGAAAGTAAAGCTATTAATGAAAAGATGCCCACAATAGGCAATCATGCTTTTGCTACTGTTGTTGGTAGAACACTAGAACAAGGCGCTAACTATGAGGATATGATAAAAGGTGAGGCTATTCCTACTGCTGTTGGTGTAACTGCTGCCGGTGTTACTTATTATGGTACCCATAACGTAGCTGCTGCTAAGGCGGCAGGCAAGGAAGCTTTTGCTAAAACGCAAAGTTTAGCCCAGGCTGTTATGATGGCTTCTATGTTTCAACGTCAATTCGGTGAGAAGTTTTATGAATATGAAACCATGCAGGATAGCAACGGCAAGCCGTTATTATCCAGAGATGCTGCTTTGACTTATGCTGCCGTGGAAACTGGTCTGGAAACCGGTATTGAATTCTATAACTTTAGTGATGTCATGTCTTTAATTGGCGGTGGTGGTAAGGCAGCTGTAGAAGCTATTGTGGCTAAGAACAAAGGCAATAAGGAAGCTATATTTGCAGGCTTAAGGAATGTCTTTAGCAAGGATGCTCTAGTGCAATTTGGCAAGGTACAATGGCAGGAAAACTTAGAAAATGCTCAGCAAGATTTTGTAGATAGAGCTACACACAATGTTATTTTAGCTCAGCATCCTACTACTAAAGAGCAATCCTTTACCACGGAAGATTTTGCAAAAGGCGCTGTAGAAAGTTTTGTAGAGGGTATTCCTGCCGTATTAGGCATGACAGCAACAGGCTTAGCATCTTCTTCTATTAGCGCTGTTCGCAACATGGCAAGGGTAGCTAATTTAAGAGAAACATTCACGGATGATCAAATAAGCAATATGTTTGCTATACAAACCTTAAAAGAGCTTAAGGATAATCAAGCTACTAATGAGCTTTTTAAGTCTAATCCGGAAGTTTATACCAATGTTGTAAAGGAAGCTGCTGTGGATGCCGGTATGCCTACAGTATTTCTTGATACTGAATTACTTATGCAAGAAAAAGGCGGAGAAGATTTAATTAACAACCTGGGTAAAAAGGCTGGCTTAACGGATGAGAAGATTCAATCCATTAAAGATACTAACGGTAAGATAGAGGTACCGACAGAAGTATATGCACAGATAGCGCTGCCTAGTTCTATTTCTGACAAGGTTTTAGAGCTAACAAGTAATTCTGCTTCTATTGACTGTCCGGCACGTGTAAAAGCTGAAATAGAGAGAATTAAGGCTATTAGTTTAGATGTTGCCACAAAGGACCAGGAAGAACAAAAAGAAGTAATTAGTAACATTGTGAATAACACATTCTCTACTGATGATGAAAAGCGCTTGGCTACAGATATTCTTGCTCAATATCCTAATGCTCCGGTTAAAGGGTATGCAGCTGCACTTGCTGCTAAACAGGCTGCTTATGATGCAATCTTGGCTCCTGCTATAAAGAGAATTAATGAAGGCTGGGGTAAAGGTGTATCTATCGTAGCTAATGAAAACGTGGATGCAGAATTGGAAGGCTCCGGCCGTGGTGTACGTATGAGTGCCAATGAACCTTGGTATGGCCAATGGTATAAAGAGCATGGCAGGCAACCTACACAGCAAGATATTAAGGAGCTTGCTTATGATGTTACTACAGGTACAAATACTTATGGTATTCAAGGCTTGGGTTATGAGAAAGCTTTGACAAGTCCGGAAGCTGGTGAGGCAATAGAAAAAGGTTTTGCAGATGCAAAGGTTCAGCTTGATTCCTTGCAAAAGGATATTGATACCTTAAAAGGTATGCAGAATAAAATAGCTGGCTGGGATTCTATTGAAACTACAGCTACTAAAGGCCTTTCTAGTGCCGGCTATAAAGTGTATAGAAGTCTTTATAGTACAATTTCCAGCAATCCTAATAATTCGGCTTTGGATAAGTCTGCCCGTTTTAATGCTATTCTTGGTGCACGTATGATGGAAAGAATTGCAGAGGAAGAACAGCGCCAGGGCAATAAAAAAGTAACCGCTGAGGATATTCTCGGTCGGTTACAGGTTATTCCGGATGCTATTGCTCCTACTGAACAAATGTCAGAAGAAGCTGCTCAACGTGCACAAGAGCTAATTCAAATGCTTGCTGAAAGAAATACAGTACCAATCACAGGCAATGAATTTACCTATAAAGATATTATTGATTTAAGAAAGCAAGCTAAAAAATATTATTCTGATAATTTACAGGGAAAAACTATACATAATAATATATTAGGAGATGTTCTTATAGAAGGCGGCTTGCCTGATGATAATATTTCTTTTACCGGAAAAGGCAAAAGAAAAATGGATTCAACAAGTGCTAAGGTTGAAAAGCTTCTTGCTGTAAAGCACTTGATAGACATAATTCAAAAATCTAAGGTTATTTCTACATCTCCAATATATAAAGATAAAAATATTGGTAAACATTATTTTTATTTACATTCAGCTGTAGATCTAGGCAATGGTAAAATTAATTATGTTGTAACAACAATTTTAAGAGATGAACAAGGTAATTTAAAATATTACAATCATAATATCTTTAACAAAGAAGAATATAAAGAACAAAGAGAAACCCTTGAGGCCCTCGGTTTCGGTAATTCAAGTACCGGCCAGTATCCTCAACAAGCTTCTCTTTCTACAAAAATTATAACAAAAGATGGAGAAATTTTCAATAGCGAAAACTATAACCAATCTGCTTTTCACGGTTCACCGCACGATATACAAGGAAATTTAAGTACAAAAAATATTGGTACTGGTGAGGGTGCTCAGGTTCATGGTTGGGGCTTATATTTTTCTAAGCTAAAAAAGATTGCAGCAAGATATAGAGAAACATTAAGCTTTAATGCAAGGCAAGATATTGTTTTAAAAAATAACAAAAGAATATATGCAGGAAAAACTGTTGATGAATGGTATAAATATTATGGCGATAAAATGGATAGTCTTAATCCTTATTCTGCTGAATATAATTCAGCTAGAGATACTTATTATTTGTTAGAACAAGTTTCTTTAGGCGAGGATCCTAGAGTAACAATAAAAGATGCAAAAGAAGAAGGATTAGATAAAGATGCAATTAAATGGTTTAAAAAGAATATCGCTGATAATTTTGAAGATATTAATTTACCTGGTAGCTTGTTTAAAGTAGATGTTCCAGAAAATAATGTTTTACTTGATGAACAAAAATCTTTTAAAAGCCAATCAGAAAATGTTAAACAAGGAATAGTACAAGCTCTTAAAAATATCTTTTTTGAGCAGAGAGGATTATCTATTGTTAAAGTAAAAGATGGATATGAAATAAAAAAACGTAATGGGGAATTGTTAACAAGCGAAGTCTTTAAAACGGAAATAGAGGCTTTAAATCTTTTAGGACCATCAACACAAAGCTTTGATGAAATGGATGGTTATGATTTATATAGAAAAATATCTGAATATCTTTATGGAGATAAGCAAGCTTCTGAAATGCTTAATAAATCTGGAATTAAAGGTATTACCTATGATGGTAAAACAGATGGCCGTTGTTTTGTAGTCTTTGACGATAACGCTATTAATATTATTAACCGGTATAATCAGGAACAGGCTAAGCTGCAAGGTCAAATATCTATTAGTCAAAACAAGAGCATTATATCCTTGTTCGAGACAGCTAACGAAAGTACCTTCATGCACGAGATGGGCCATTTTTACCTTGCCAATTTAAAGCAATTAGCTGAAACAGGCAAGGCCAGCGAACAATGGTCTAAGGATTGGAACACTGTTAAACAGTGGCTAAACTGGAAAGATGGACAAACTTCCTTTACTGTAGAGCAACAGGAACAGTGGGCCCGTGGTGTAGAAGCTTTCCTTAAGACAGGTGAAGCTCCTGCCGTAGCTTTAAAAACTCCTTTCCAAAAATTCAAGAAGTGGTTATCCGGTATATATAAGGACTTTGTGCAATTAGGCGGAAAGCCTAATAAAGAGATTGCTGCCGTTATGGGAAGAATGATTGCTACCCAGGATGAAGTAGATCTAGCCATGAAAGAAAAAGAGCTGAGAGGCTTTGAAAAGGCTCACGGCCTTAAAATGATGGATAAGGGTACAAGTGCTTTATGGCAGAAGTGGCAAGAGAGAATCCGGACAGATGCAGAAGCAGAGGTAATGAAACAAATTACATCTGACTTAGAAGCAGCTGAAAAGGCAGGACAGCAAGAGGTAATAGATAATTACCGTGGTGAGATAGAGAAACAGCTAAGCCAAGATAGAATATTTAAAGCGGAGGCAGCCCTTGAATTAGCTAACGGCAACGAGGCTGTTCTACAGGCTATGGGATATACACCGGAAACCTATAAAGCAGAACTTGATGCCAAGGGTGGAAGCTTTGACAATGCTGTAGAAAAGGAAGTTAACAATCTTAAGGAAGAACTTGCCAAGGATCCTGTAACCAATGACTTGATAGCTAAAAAGGCTCAGGCCGCTTTGCAATCTTCTGAATACAGGGCTATGGTGGAAGCACTTGAATATAAGGCTTTGGAACAAAAAGTAGCTGAAACTGTACGTGGCCTGGGTGAAACCGGTACTAAGGAAGAATTAAAAGAAACCCAGGGTAATATTAAAGTACTCAGGGATATGGCAATAGGTACAGTTAAAACCTATAGAGAAGCGGCAGCAATAGCTTTAAGCAAGCTTCCGTTATCTCAGGCTACAAATATAGGCTTATGGATTAAAAAGGAGCAACAGAAGGAAAGAGAAGCTCTAAAGGCATTGTCTTTAGGCAAGTGGCAAGAAGCTAAAAATGCTAAGAAAGAACAGCTAACATTTACGGCTATGGTTACTGAGGCTGGGAAGATTAAAGAATCCTACGACAAAATGGCTAAGAAGGTTGAAAAGCGTATTGCTACTTTGGATAAAGGCAATAACCGGATGCCTGCTCAGGAGAGATATTGGTACCAGCATTTAGCTTATTTGCTGGGTATGAGGTCTAGTGATGTTCAGGCTCCGGCTGACGGGGCTATGAATCTTGCCGACTTAATGCGTAAAAATGGTATCATTCCTGGCATTAATGACATTGATGGTGTAGGCAGTGAAATAAAAGTGCCTGCCTGGTTAGATAGATTATCAATCATTAATAAGCAAGATATTATAGGCAACAGGACTTTATCAGAATTACAAGAAGCCAATGGCATTATGAACGCTATTTACAAGGCTGGTAGAGATGTTGACAGCTTGCTTGCCGTAAAGGGCTTGAATGGTGAGAAATTAACCGTTTCCGGATTGGTAGCAGGTTTAATTAATGAGATAGACGATACCTTTTCCAATAAAAAAGATGATAAGGATATTACCGGTATTACTAAGCATGAAGATAATATTACAGGTATAAAAAAATGGGTAGGCTCCTATTTCAAAAACTTGTTGGCTCCACAAACATTGCTCCAGAGAATAGATGGTTATAAAGGCAGCACAGGAGAAAATGTAACAGGTCTGGCTATTAGGTGTATCTATGATCCTGTAAACAAGGCTCAAAACAAAAAACTTACTATGTTGGGAGATTTTACCGACAAGATAAGAAAACTGTTTAGCGTTTACAAGGATTCTGAAATTAGCGATATGCAAAGTCTGAAGCTTTATAAATTTGGTACATCCATGTTGACTAAGGAGCAGGTATTGTGTTTGGCTTTAAACATGGGTACAGAGAAGAACGTACAGCGTGTTGTAGACGGATATGTATTATCTGAGGATGAATTCTCTATGGACCGCAGGACTGTTGTTCAAAACAAACTGGCGGCCGTGCAAGAGCTTATGAGTAACCTAACGGCTAAGGACTGGGAAGTAGTTAAAGGTGTTTGGTCTACATTTGATGAGTACTGGGCAGAGAGCAGCAAAGTAGAAGAAAATACTACGGGTATTCCAATGGGCAAGGAAAAAGCTACTCCGTTTACTGTCTATGGTAAAGACGGTAATGTTTATAAATTACCTGGCGGTTATTATCCCGTAGCTTATGATGCTGAAAAAAGCATGAGAACACAGGATAACGCAGATGCGGATCTTGCTAAAATTCAAATGCCTGGCAACGCACGCTTAGGAATTGGTCGTGGCTTTACTAAGAAACGTTTGGATAAAGTTATGGGCAGGCCGTTAAATTTAAGCTTTGACGTTATTTCTAAGCACGGTGAGGAAGTTATACACAATATATGCTTCCGTGAAACTGTACGGGATATTAACAGAGTTATTAACCATCCTGCTTTTCAGGAAGCCTATATTGGCGCTACCAGCATGGAAGAATATAGGATTATACAGCGCTGGGCCAAAGATATTTGGGCTGAGGAAAAGTCAAAAGGCGACTGGCTAGAACGTGCTGCCAAGTTCTTAAGGACCAAAAATACTATGGCCGTACTAGGCTATAGAACAAGTACGGCTATATTGAATATTGCCAATGCTCCTATTATGGCTGGCTATGTTGGTACTGTTAACTTTGCCAATGCGTTATCAAATTTCTATGCTTCTCCAATTAAGACTTGGAAGTTTGTCAATGCAGCATCTCCGTTTATGGCTGCAAGGTCTGAACAGATGGATGTTACTACCAGGGAGATTTTTGAAGGAAAGAGTAAATATAAAGAAGTTAAATTTTGGGATGATTTTCAAAAGAATTCCTTTAAGCTTATTGGTCTGACAGATAACTTGTTTGCTTATCCTTTGTGGTACAGTGAATATCAAAAGACTGTCAATGAAGGAGCAAGGCTAGGCTGGGATAATGCCAGAATTCAAGACGAGGCTATAGCTGCCGGAGATAGAGCAGTAATTAGGGTAATTGGTTCCGGTGAGGTAAAGGATTTATCTCAATTCCAAAAAGGCAGAGAGCTGCATAAACAGCTAACAATGTTCTACACGTTTTTTAACGCACAGTATAATATGCTAGCTAATAAGTTCTATGCTTCTAAGGATATGAAAACCGCTAATACGCTTAAGAAAATAATCCCAATGGCTCATGGTATGCTCTTTGTCATGCTAGGGTCTAGCTTAATTGAGGGTACTTTGCGTGGCCTTATGGACACTAGCGGAGACGACAAAGATCCTGAATGGTGGGCTAAGCATTATGCTAAGACAATAGCTGAGAATACAACAAGTACTTTACCGGTATTAAGAGATGTTTCAAGGCTGCTAATGGACATCAGGTCTACAGGACCAAAATGGTATAACATTGGTTATAAATATGGTGCAAGTAAACAATTAAAGTTAACAAGTGCTTATGATTCAGTATTCAAGGCTGTTGATGTTGCAGATACTTTTTTAGATTCAATCAATCCAGATAAAAAGAAAGTTAATGTAGTAGACTTTGCACGGGCCAGCGCTAAATTTATGAACAGCATAACAGGAAGTCCGGATATGTTATCTGATGCCATTACTACTTTCTGGCAATATAAAGATAATAATTTTGAGAATGATTTGTTAGAGCTTTTAGGCGCAGCAGCTCTTGACCGGAAGCTTAGAAAAACAAGAGATAAGAATGGCAAGAAAATTAAACCTAAAACAAAATCCTCCGGTACCAAAAAGAAAATCTAAAATGTAACACTTTTAAAGCTTTTTTTAGTGCTATAATTGTAATGTAAAAATTGAATACAAACACAAAGCGCTTACCTTTTGGTAGGCGCTTTTGTTTTGTGGATTATGAGGTGGTGATAATATGACAGTTCAAAACACGGTAGTAAAGAATATTTATAAAGGGAACGGAAGCACTACAGTTTTTCCCTTTACCTTTGCATTTGATTCTAAATTTCCGGAAGATATTTTAGTGTATGTTACCGGCACTGATAGAACCACAGCATTAACTACTAATTTTACTTTGGATATTACTAACAAGAACATTACTTATCCTAAGAGCGGTTCAGTTCTTGCCAGCGGTGAAAAGTTAACAATCATAAGAAAAGTACCCTTAACTCAGTTACTTAACTTAGTTAACCAGGGTGCTTTTTTTGCAGAAGATATTGAAACCAATTTTGACAGCTTAGTTTTTATGATTCAACAGCTTGCAGAAATACTTGATAGAACACTGGCTGTTTCTGTATCAACAGATAACTTTAATTCCATTATTCCAATAGAAGCAGGCATGGCTATTGAGATTAACGATACTGGAACAGGATTCAAATTAGCTACTTCTCCTGGAACAGTTCTTATTCAATGCAATGGCATTTTAACTGAAATAAAAGCTATTGGTGTTAGTGCAGATGAAGCAAAAAATACTGCTGTTGCTGCTGCTGCTACTGCTACACAAAAAGCTAATGAAGCTGCCGTTAGTGCAGAAAACTCTGCTAATCAAGTTACTTTAGCTGCTGCACAAGCTACTAAGGCAGAACAGGAAGCAGATAATGCTGCTGCAAGTGAGCAGGCTGTTGCCGGATATATGGCTAATGTAACGGTATATAGTGCTACTGCTACATATAATCCGCCTGATGTTGTTATGGTTCCTAATGGTGATTGTTATAGGTGTATTGCTCAAACTACCGGTAACGATCCTACATCAACAACTGGGTATTGGGTACTTACTGCTACTGCAACTTATCAAACTTTTGGCTTAGATACCAACGGAGATCTAATGCCGGTTGTTTCTCCACAAGCAAGCGCATCCTGGGATATTGATGATAATGGCGATATTGAGCCTATTAACGGATAAGGAGAGTGATTATATATGGCAACAAAAAATATCGTACCTAGAGCTACCGGTGAGGGTAGTATTGGTACTACTTTAAAGCATTGGTTAAATGGTTTTTTTGATACTGTTACTGCTACTACTTTCATAGGAGATTTAAAAGGCAATGCCGATACTGCTACCAAGGCAACAGGAGATAAAAATGGAAATGAAATAACAGAAACTTATGCACCAATAACAAGTCCTACTTTTACAGGTATTGTTACTGCACAAAACGTAATAAGTGATTTATATGGTCGGTATGTTAGTGGCACTACTATTTATGGTGGCATTACAGTATCAAAAGAAAAACTGACAGATGATAATGAAGGTGGCCAGATTTATTTCCAACCTGGCAAAGATGGTACTTATGAATCGGGTATAATAGACCAAAATCAAAACCTAATAAGAATATTTAATAATAATGCCTCTAATCGTGGTTTTGTGAGTATTGATACAACCACAGGAACTATTAAATGCGGTAGTAGCGGTACACAATTAGTAGAAAGTATTGTTGCTAAAAGTTATGCTGAAAATGGATATAAAAAATTAGGTGATGGGTTTGTATTAGAGTGGGGTACAATTCAAATTTCCGCCAAACAAACACTTACATCTAAGGATTTGCCTTTAGCTTTAACAACGCTGCTTGGAGTGGCATCTTCTCATTCTTATGGTGACTGTACCTATAACTTAACTGCAACAGCAACTACTGCTACTGCATGGAGTAACAACGCTACTGATAAAGTTAAATTTATTGTTATTGGAATTGCTTAGAAGTAGACATAGAAAGAAGGTAAACATTTGTGCTTTATATATCACAAATTATACTAGAGTTTATTTTTATGATTTTTTGCGGCCTTACGAATCCTCTTGTCTGTCTTTTTGCTGACGAGTACGGATGGCTACCAGAGTGCTTAAAGTTTTGGCAGACCTACGACAATACCTTAGACGTAGGTTGGATGGTCACAGAGGAAGGCCATATACCTAATATCTTTAAGTACGATTATGCAAAACATTATATTTATCATTTTGAGGATAAGTCAGCTGGACAGTTGAAACCAGGGTGGGTAGCTTTGATAGATCCTAATTTTACTATTAAGGAAAAGATACAAAGGTACTTCTGCCGGTTATGTTGGCTCTACAGGAATTGCAATTATGGTTTTAGCTACTATTTTAATGGTCGTGATTATAACGGTTTAGACAACATTGTAGTAGTTAAAAGTCAAGACAGTATCAATGAAACTTGGTTAAGCTACATAGATAACGGCTCCAATATTTTTAAACGTACTTGGTGTTTGTATATAGTAAGGCAATGGTGCAGTAAGTTTACTGTACGAATTTACTTAGGATGGAAACTTAAGCATTGTACGGAGCCGTATAACGCTAGAGCAATGATTGCTATGCACGTTAATTTATTCACTAAAATTAATTAGTTTTATATAATCACTCCTTTTCTAAGGACAGTATATCAGGAGGCTAGTTATGACGGATCCAGAATTGGAAGGAAGGCTCAAACAATTAGAGCAGAAGTTAGACGATCTTGTTAAAAAGGTTGACGGTATAGCTGCCGACAATAAAACATTATCAGAGAGGATTCTAGGCTGCATTAAAGATATTGCCGTTACGGATTCAAGAGCAAAGTCAGCCCATCACCGCCTGGATGATATGTGGAAATTTGTTTTCTGGAGTACCGGTATGGCAGCAACAATAGTAGGAATTTTTGCTACGGTTCTAACGGCCTATTTAGGTAGGTGATTTTATGGCAAAGATAAGAACCTGGCTTGATCGTCATAAAAGGATAAAGGCTTTTCTCTTGTGGGGCAAATGGCCTACTGTCGTGTTAGTGCTATTTGTTTTGCAAGTCATTTTTGGTGTAACCGTGTATTACACAGTATGGATTATAGTAATTTTTGCAAAGGCTCCAGCGGAAGTGCTCAACCACTATAGGTTAATGTTGGCTGAACTAAGACAGTTTATCGGCCTGTTGACAGCGCCAACTTGTATTGCTGCCGTTTTAAGCTGTGCAAAATTTTTATATGATCCAGAACATGACGGGGTACCCAACATAGTACAAGGAGAGGAAGTGAACAAACATGATTAGATCTAAACGTAAAGGTTGCTAATAATAAAGAAGCGCATCTAAATGATGCGCTCTATTTTTTTAATCAAAGGAAGGTAGATATATTATGGCAAGCAAATATTTTTCAGATGAAGAATTAACCTGCCACTGTTGCGGTCAATATCCGAAAGGTGGCATGGACCAAAATTTACTAGATTTACTAGATGATATTAGGGAAGCGGTTGGTGGTCCGGTAGAAATAAGTAATGCTTATCGCTGCCCTGAGCATAATGCTGCTGTAGGTGGTGTATCAAACAGCCAGCACGTACAAGGTACCGCAGCTGATGTTATTGTACCGCCTGGTTGGACCGTAGATAGATTAGCAGCACTAGCAAGTACTCTTGATGCGGATGGAATTGGTAGATATTATGCAAGTAATTTTGTGCATGTAGATGTAAGGGAAGGTAGAACCGGAGCCGGTTATGCCTGGTGTGGAGATTAACTTTAAATGAGGTGGTGTTATGAATGATTTTATTGAACAGCATAAAAAAATTATCTACATTATTATTGGTGTTGTTTTGTTTCTCTATATTTATGCCCTCTATATGCAGAGGACAGCAAATGTTAGATACACAAGCTCAGAAGGAAGCTCGCCTAGAGCAGATTCTGCTCAGGCTGGATCAGATATTCAGTCAGCTGGAAAGCAGCTCTCAGATGTCAACCAGCGACTTGAACGAAGTAGCAACACAATTACAAACGTACAAAGTAGCCTTGGAGAAGTCCAAAGTGGACTTGGAGCAAGCGAAGAACGAATTAACAATATCTCGACAAGAGCTGGAAACAACTCAGCTCTTATTGCAGAAGGCCGACAGCTTATACAAGAAGGCCTGCAAATCGTACGAACAAAGGATAAAGGTACTAACCAATCAAAGGACCACGTACCAGATAACAACTCTATTGGCCATTCTGGCAGCTCTGCTGCTGTGAAATAGGCAACCCCTCTTTTATACCCCTGCTGGCTAAATACCGGCAGGGGTTTTTATTATTAGCTAACAAGCTCTGCATGGCCTAAAATCTTGCCTTTTCGCTTTATGAACAGTTTTATGGTAAAATCACGGTGGAGAACGCTCTCGGTCCCCGGCACCATAACCAAAAAGCGATTCTCAATAGAGAATCGCTTTTTTATTACATTATTGGGCTTTAATTTTCTTTTGCTATGAGTTGTTCAATGGCATTTTCTACAGTTGCATTTAATGTTTTTTTATGAAGTGCTGAATATATGGTTAGTTTTCTGTGTAAATCTGGTGAAATACGCACATTAAAAGTGCCTTTATATGTTTTTTCCGGATTTTTACATAATAGATAATTATGAGAGCTTGCGAGTAATAAGTATATTTACTGTTAAAAGGTGTTTAGTAAATATTAGTTTTCTTTTTTGATTATTTAAGAGTGGGAGAGTTATTGACCTAAAAAA
>Ga0268357_100627_pt1 | contig 39928 bp, 36 predicted proteins | sample BioMet10_FD_192466 | JGI IMG/M metagenome (GOLD analysis project Ga0268357, IMG submission 192466) | Sewage microbial communities from Oakland, California, United States - Biofuel 10 (Illumina Assembly) | ecosystem: Engineered > Wastewater > Sewage > Unclassified | place: USA: California... | reverse complement strand
GCCAAAGCTGCGGATAAAAATGCACAGCAGCAGCGCTCCGCTCAAAAGAGCTCCTTTTCCCCGGCTCAAAAGCTCAGGTCTCTTGTTGTCCAAGGGTTTGAAGGAAAACTCCTGCCAGTGCAGATAGCTAAAAGCACCGGTCGCCACAAGAGCCAAGGCTATCCTATACCACCAAATATAACCGGCACCGGCCAAGCCCAGCGCAATGCCGACAGCACCACCGGCCACAAAAATACCAAGCGCCAAATCTGAGTCGTACCCCAGCAGAGCCATACGGCCTACGGTCACATGAAAAAGAGAGTTGCCCACTCCCAGGCACAAGGCCTGGACTCCTATGCCCAGGGGGCTGAACGTGCCTGCCAAAAGCAACCACACAGAACCGAGAAAAAGCTTTTTGCCCAGCTGAGGTTGTTTGTCCAGACAAAGACCTACCAGCCATTGGGTCCCAAAGGCCAGCAAATTGTACAGCATAAAATAGTAGCAAATGGCATCAAAACTAAGCTCCTGCCAAGCATATACCGCCAAAGCAGCGCCACAAATGCCATCCACTAAAAAATGCAGTAAGGTCATTATCCCCAAGTGCAAAGATGCCGGATACACCATAACCTCCCCCTAAAGAAAGAATTGATAGATAAATGAGGCAGCATAGCTAACCAGATTAGTTAACAGCACCGTGCCAAAAAGCTTGCGCCGCTGCTGTTTGATAAAACAGCTCATAAAAGCCATTTCAAAGGCCACTACTAGCATCTCGCCTGCCCAAACAGCACTGCCGGTAAGTGTTACCCTTGGCATTTGCGCCAGATATTCATTGAGCAGCACATTGCTAAAAATATTGGCTACAGCGAAATATCCCAGCTTGTCCCTACTGCGATAGCCACGCAAATAAAACAAAGGTATTTCAATAAGTAGTGTCAGTACAAGAGCCTCCGCAGCAGGAAGATCAAAAAGACTTGCTCCGACCTGTGTCGCTTTATCGTTAAAATCTGTAAGGCTGAAAAACAAGGTCAGCATCTACCTGCTCACCACTCTTTCCATGTTTATAATGCAGCTACCAAATGCAGCAATAGGTCCACATTGTCATCATCGTATTCAATCTGCTCAGACCAACGGCGGATAGTTTCTGCCAAATCGCCGGTAACTACGCTTTCCAGAAAAATATAAGCCATGTTTAGCTGTCCATAGGCCTCAATAACGGTAGTAGAAATATCGGTACTTTTCTCCAGCTGTCTGTACAGAATATACTGAAAGATCTTGGTGAAAATAGCTGTAGAGATGGTAGCCGCTGCCTGCTCCAGCCTAGACTGCAGATGTGGCAGCAGCTTGTTTAGTTCCCTCATATGTGCTGTCCAGGCTTCATCAATCGGTTCAGTTTTAGTCATACAGGCAAGGACAAATTTTAAATACTCCGGAGCCAGCTTGGGAATATACGACAGATTTTCAGAAAGTTCTACGTTAATTTTGCCAAGAACTTGAGCAAAATTCAACGGTTCAGGCTCATCCTCCAAATAAAATTGCAAAGGAGCCTCTGTGGCTAAAAGCAATTCACAGGTAGCTTCGCAGCAGAGGCCTACGCCGCCTAGCTCGATATCTTCCCGTTCCCCTTGAAAATATTCATAAAATCTGGGGTGGGCAGCACAGATGTCGCAAAGACTGTCTTCTCCCATTTCTACAAACAAATGGCACAGCCCATCCTTTTGCAAAAAGGGACAAAAGCCGTCCTTATTTAAGCGCAGATGATAGCCTTCCTCATCCTGCACAATATTATTTTTTAGAGCTGCGCCCAATTTTCCCTGCTGCTCAAAATACAGCCGGGCCGTCACCTCATCCACGTCGATTATCCATTTCTGACAACAGGTATGACGGCAAGCTCCGGCCTTACATGTAAATTTATCATAAAAATCAGGAACCAGCGTCCTTACTTTAATGGTCATTTGGTTACAATACACCCTTCCTCTTCTATTAGGTATTATACAACAAGGACAGATAAATATACCAAGTTTCACCTTAAAGAAATAGCATTCTTATCTTTTGCTCTGTACTGAGGTTTTCCTCAGTACGTTTCCGGCATTTTTCTTTTATACTACAAATTGAGGGATACCGACTCATGGCAAAACTAACCTAAATTTGGTATACTAAAGTAAATTGTTAGCTAGGAATAAAGGAGGGAAACATTATGCGACACTATAAGTTGTTTTGTTTAGGCATGCTTTTAAGTTTTTTAACTCTTCTTCCCTGCCAGGCACATGCTAAAGAGGCTGTCATCTTAGACACCGATATGGTAAATCTTTTTGATGATGGCGTAGCTATGATGATGCTGGCCAAATCTCCTCAGACTGAACTGCTGGGCGTTACCGTCGTCATCGGCAACACTTGGGCAGAAACAGGTACTGCCAGTGCACTGCGTCAGCTGGAAGGTATTAACCGGCTGGATATTCCCGTAGCTGTTGGTATAAACACAACTACCCGTGCCGGACGAGTTGAAGGCATGGCTACAGAGAAAAAGATGTTTGGTAGCGGCCCTGACACTCATTTAGGAGCTGCCGGTTATCCTGAGCCTGCTTCCTGGCAGGCTGCCTACCGCAGTGCCTACCATGCTGAACCTAAAGGCAAGCCCATTAGTGAACATGGCGTTGATTTTTTAATCAGAAACATTAAGGCCCGTCCTCACGAAATTACCATCGTTGCCATTGGCACCTGTGCCAACTTGGCAGCTGCCATTCGTCGCGCTCCGGAAATCGTGCCCTTGGTAAAACGAGTCGTGTATATGGGTGGTTCCTTCTTCCAACAGGGCAATGTAATGCCTACTGCTGAATTTAATTTCTGGTTTGACCCGGAGTCGGCTAGAAGTACCTTGCGTGCACCCTTCAAAGAGCAAATCATTTTCCCCTTAGACGTATGTGAGAAGATTCATTTCACCGCAGAACGTTATCAGCAAATAAAACAACGTATCCACAATCCGCTGTTCCAAGACATGCTTGCCAACCATTGGACAACGCCGATGTTTAAAAAGGACAAAAACTTCTACACCTTCATCTGGGATGTACTGGCAGCTGCCATGGTCATCGACCCTTCCCTGGTAACAGAAGCACGTAGTTATCCTGTGGACGTTGATGCAACCTACGGTCCTTCCTATGGACAGTCCCTGGCTTTCCTTGGTGTGGGCCCTGAAGGTACCCAATCAGCCAAGATTGTGTTCACTGTAGATGAAAATAAAGTATGGAATATGATTTATGACCTCTGCTCTAGTTTATGATTGAGGTAGGAGGAGACAAAAATAATGCGTAATATTATACAAAGTTTGCTGCTTTTAGTACTGCTGCTCATAAACTCTCTGGCTGCGGCTGCCAGTTTGGAGCCACAAAGTCTGCAGTTTCTTTTGGTCAATGATTTTCATGGTCATATCCGCCAGGAAGCCAATGCACCGGGAGCCTTAAAGCTAATTACTACGGCAGAAGATCTCATAAAAGAAAATCCTCAGGGCAGTATTCTGATTGGTGGTGGCGATATGCTAACCGGCACTCTGGACAGCAATGAATTTCGCGGCCGTCCTGCTATTGAAGTGATGAACGCCATGGGATTTGTAGCAGATGCCTGTGGCAACCACGCTTTTGACAACAACGGCAACGTCATTCGTCAGCAGACCCGCTGGGCAAAGTTTCCTTTCCTGGCTGCCAATGTCCGAGATGCTGAAGGCAATTGTGCCAAACCTTTTAGCCCTTCTCTTCTGGTTACCAGAAAGGGTATCAAGATTGGTATCGTAGGACTTACTACCATGGAAACACCGGATAAGGCTACAAAGAGCAATTTAGCCGGTTTCTTCTTCTCCGACCCGGTCAAGGAAGGTAACAAAGCTATAGCAGACCTAAAAGAGCAAGGTGCTCAGGTCATAGTTTTGGTAGTCCATATGGCTACCTTCCAGGATAAGGAAGGTAAAATTACCGGCGACGAGGTGCTGCCAATTTTAGATAAGTTAAATAAAGTTGATGTAGTCTTAAGTTCTCATAGTCATGAAGTCGTATCCGGTTTTGTTACCAGTCAGGGACGTCAGATTCCCGTTATCCAATCAGGTTGGGCCGGAAACAATGTGGCCGGCATTACCGGTATTTATGATCAAAATCTGAAGGAACTGACTCAGGTACATCCCTTCATCAAAAATGTTGCCAACACCACAGCACGACCTGACCCCAAGCTAAAAAAACGTTTAGACGAATTTTTAACTTCTGTGGATAAAAAATATCGCACCCCAATAGCTACAAACGTACAAGCTCTGTCCAACAATCGTTGGGATCCTTACTCTACCTGTGGCGATGCTATGACTGACTTGATGCGCAAGGAAGCCAATGTACAGATTGCCCTTTATAACGGTGGTGCCTTAAGGTCCGGATTGCCTGCCGGCAGCGTGAGCATGGTAGATATTATGAATATCTTCCCTTACGGCGGTACCCTGGTTACTGCTGATTTGAAAGGCAGCGACTTGAGAAAAGCCATTGAACATGGTCTGGATAACAAAAAATATGGTTTTATCCATTTCTCCGGACTAAAAGTAACGGGCCGTGTTGACCAGCCGGAAGGTAGTCGCATCATAGAATTAAAGCTGGCTGACGGTACTGATATTAAGGACGAGCAAACCTACAAGGTTGTTCTCGGCAGTTTCTTGCTGGGTGGCGGTGATAATTATGTCATGCTAAAAAATGCTACCAACGTAGTCTCAAGAGGCTTGGATGTAGCTTTCATGAGAAAGGCAATTGAAAAGCAACAAAAAATTGATTTCCTCCCCGATAACAGGTTGCAAATCGTAGGACCTGTCACCGATAGCAGTATAAGACACCACAACTAAACAAAAGATCTGTCTCCCAGGTCGGGAGACAGAGCTTTTTTAGTTGTACAGGGGATGCAGTTCTCGCAAATCATAAGGAGTTTCCTGGTAAACATAGTTCAGCCAATTGCTATAGAACAAATGGGCATAACTGCACCAGTTGAACATGGGCTGCTCTGTATCTATGTTGTAGGGATAATAGTTGTCCGGTACGGCAATGGGAAGTCCTTTTTGCTTGTCTCTCCTATATTCTTCCTCCAAGGTGCGTCGGCCATATTCAAAATGACCTAAAACAAAGATTTGCCTTAGATTCTTGTTGGTCACAATATTAATTCCTCTTTCCGTAGAACGAGAAAGAACCTGCAACTCCGGAGAAGCATCGACAGCGGCATCATCTATAACCGTATGTCTGGACTGGGGAATAAAATATCTGTCGTCAAAGCCTCGCAGCAGAGGATTATTTTTTACGGTTAATTCATAGGAATAAACACCAAAAAGTTTTTTCTGCAGAGGAATTTTATTGATACCATAGTAATGATACAGGGCTGCCTGAGCACCCCAGCAAAGATGCAGCGTGGAAAAAACATGATTTTTAGCCCACTCCAGGTAGTCGACAATTTCCTGCCAATAGTCTACTTGCTCAAAAGGCATGGTTTCCACCGGTGCCCCTGTTATAATCATTCCATCGTAATATTTATTTTTGATTTCCGGAAAGGTTAGATAGTTGGCAGCTAAATAAGAGCTATCGGTATGAGTCGCTGTATGTGTTATCGAATGGCAAAAATCCACTTCTATTTGCAAGGGTGAATTGCCCAGCAAACGCAGAAATTGCAGTTCAGTAGTCTCTTTAAGAGGCATTAGGTTTAAAATTAAAATTTTTAATGGTCTGATATCTTGTGTTTCTGCACGGTGTGACGTAATGGTCACAATGCCTTCCTCATTTAAAGTATTTATGGCAGTAAGGCCTTCAGCTATTTTAATAGGCATAATTATCCTCCTTATAAACCCTGTAGGGCTTGTTGCAAAGCAGCGATAAGATCCTCTACATTTTCCAACCCTACAGAAACACGTACCGTTCCTGGCTTTATGCCACAGGCAGCCTGTGCTGCTGCATCTAGTTGCTGATGAGTGGTAGAAGCCGGATGGACCAGCAGGCTCTTGGAGTCGCCAACATTAGCCAAATCCGAAAAGATTTCTGCCCTGTCGATAAAGCTACGGGCTGCTTCGTAGCCGGCTTTTAACTCAATGGAAAAAACGGAACCTGCCCCCTTGGGAAAATACTTTTGAGCCAGTTCATAGTAGGGAGAGTCAGGCAAGGAGGGATAATGAACCTTTTCTACCTGAGGCTGGGCGGCTAGGAAAGCTGCCAGTTTTTGAGCATTGCTTACATGTCGTTCCATTCTGAGTGAGAGAGTTTCCAAGCCTTGAACCAAAAGCCAGCAATTAAAGGGACTAATACAAGCTCCCAGGTCACGCAAGAATTTAGCCCTGATTCTGGTTACAAACCCGGCGCCGTGAATATCCTTGATAAAGCTAACACCATGATAGGATCTGTCCGGCGCAGCAAGATCCGGAAAACGTCCGGAAGCCTCCCAATCGAACTTGCCGTTTTCCACAATTAAACCTCCCATGGAGGTACCGTGGCCTCCCAGGAACTTTGTTGCAGAATGAACAACAATATCAGCACCCCACTCCAACGGTCTGCACAAATATGGCGTGGTAAAGGTACTGTCCACAATAACAGGAAGGCCATGCTCATGGGCAATTTTAATAATTGCGGCAAAATCAGGGATATTAATGGCAGGATTGCCCAGTGTTTCTATAAAGATACCCTTAGTCTTGTCCGTAATAGCCTGAGCAAATTCTGCCGGTACATCAGGATTGACAAATTTAGTGGTAATGCCAAAATTAGTCAAGGTTTCACTGAACAGCTCATAGGTTCCGCCATAGACGGTGGAAGCACTGATAATCTCGTCCCCACATTTGGCCAGATTCAAAACGGTATAGGTTGTTGCTGCCATGCCACTGGCTACAGCTAAGGCTGCCGTACCATTTTCCAGGGCGGCAATTCTTTGCTCCAAAACATCCTGAGTAGGATTGCTCAATCTTGTATAAATATGCCCGGCTTTTTTCAGGGCAAAAAGTTCTTCACCTTCCTGTACATTCTTAAACTGATAAGCGGTTGTCTGGTAAATGGGCAAAGCCCTGGCACCCGTAGTAGGGTCTGCCACCTGTCCTGCATGCTGTTGTAAGGTTTCAAAGCCATATTTCTTTGTCATAGTATCTCTCCTCGTTAGGTTTTTACTTAATGAATTTACGCAATGCATAAAAAAAACTTCCGTGCCCTGTATATGACATATACAAGGGACGGAAGTACCGTGATACCACCCTGGTTTGAACATTCCTCACGGAATGCTCCTCTTCAAGTACGCAGGCTCAAGCCTTGAATACTCTAGTACTGTAACGGGTACACCCGGACGGTTTAATTATTCGACCAATCCAGCTCCGAGGCCATGTTCAGCTAAACTTCCTGTTCCCTCTTTCACCACGGGGAGGGCTCTCTGTGCCATTTCATTTAGCTTACTTTTCTCTTCATCGCAAAAATTATTAAGTTAGGGATTACTTTAGCAGATGAAAAATGCTAAGTCAAGATAAAATTTACTATTTTTCGAGAAAATTTTTTAAACTGATTTTTGTGTAAAGTATTTTACGTATTTCAGGATATTTTTGCTTCTTATCAGAAAGCTCTCAGCAGCAGATTTTTTACTTCCTCAGGTACCTGAAGATTGGTTTGAAACTCTACATAGCCATCATGAGGCACAGCACCATCAATTTGGAGAGAGTCAGCCAGATTGTAGCCTAAAACCGCAGTTTGACCTAAATCCGATTTTTTTAGCTGTTGGGTAAAGTCTACAGTCACCGTATTACCACTAAAGTTTAAAGGCAACTCTGCAAAGGGGTTCATTCGGCCTGTTAGCTTCTCCATCAAGGACAGGGATAAGCGGGAAAAAAACCAGGACAGAAACTGATGGTCAACCAGCTCCTTCTGCTCCACGGTAAAGGTCAGATAGGACTGATCCTTGGTATGAACAAATTTATCAATAGTCCCGGTGAGTTCAATATGCCCTAGTTTTTTAGTATTAAGATGCAAGGCCAGCCGACCATTCTCCAGGGAGGTAATGCTAAGAGATTTCACCCGGCCCTGACCCGTAAACTTTTTGGCCAAGGCTTCGTTAATAGTGGTATCCGGCACAGCTACCCTACCGGACATAATACCTTCCAAGGTTTTCTTATCCCAGGTCTGGCGCAGCACCTGGAGGGCCGGCGCATACTGTTGAAGCAGAGACTGTAATTTTTCATTATAAAATTTTTGTATCTGTTGGGTCATGGCACCGGACAGGGACAGCAGATTGAAATCTCCCTGCTCAGCCAGCCAGCTACTGCCTGCTGCCAAGCTTGTAGCAGTCTGGCAAAGGAATAAGGTCAAAATTACGATAGTACGTTTTATCAAATTATTCGCTTCTTTCTTTATCACTTATCAGTCGTAAAGACTGGACAGTTTTTTATTATACCACAAAATAATAAGAACTGCTGACAGAAAAAACACCATCCGAAAAAGATGGTGTTTTATTCTACAAAGTGTCTCTGACTATTATCCCCGCTTGGTGCTTTTTAGGTTTGCTGCCCCTTCAGATGGCAATCTTTAAATAGCATACCCTTGGTTCTCAGTTGCGCCACCTCTAAAGGATTGACATTGGTAAATTCACAATTCGTAAAGCTAAGCTCTTCATCCTCCCACCAATTTTCAGAATAATGCTTGGCTACAAGAGAATACTTAGCAGCATACTCCAGTATTTCCCCTTGGGGAACAAACACTTCTCTCGTCGGATCAATAATAAATTGGCAATGGTCAAAGGCTAAGTCTTTAATTTTATCGCTGGTAGCCATCACACTAAGGCTGCCATCATGAACAAACCTGGTAGCAATAAATCTACTGTTCCCTACTTCTGACATCTTCAGCAGATTGTAGGTGCAATGGTGAATATAAGAGTCCTTAACCTCTAGCTGCTCCACGTTTTTCAGTGTCAGGCCGTTTTCACCACAGCCGTAAATAGCCATGTTGTTCAGCTTAACAGCTTTGGACATTTCTATACGCAGCGCATCTCCCTCGCAGCCCTTGGTCCTTTGCACATGACCTATGCTAAAATTTTCCAGCTCTATGTTGCTGCAGTCCTTAATCAGCAGCACATCACTTTCACTATAAGGGGAAAGCAGCTCCGTTTTACTCAAGGCTTCGCCACTTATTTTTAAATTTTTTACTCCGAGAATATACATCCTCCGCTCATAAATATTTTTGGCATTACGGCTGGCAAACCCCAGCGCGTCATCCAGTTTGTAGGACCCCGGAGCAAGATGGATAATTCGATCCGAGCCAATGCTGTTCAATAATTCTACCATTCCTGAAACAGTGATTTCCTGTGTAGCAAAGGCAGTACTGCTACATGCAATCAGCAGTGTTACTAATAAAGCTACTATTTTGAGCATAGCCCTTCCCCCTTCTTGGCAGCTTGGGACAACAATACCCTTCCCACTGTCCTGCACTTTAATTATAGCTTTAAAGAAAAATAACAGCACTGAGGTATTCCTCAGTACTGTTATTTTATTTTTCGCATATACTTAATATTGAAGGGTACTAATCAGTTGCATAGTTTTTTAGGAGGTGAAAAAAATGGCTGATACTTCTGTAAGTTATAAATGTCCTAAATGTGGAGCGCCATTAAGCTTTTTACCTGGCCACGACAAGGTAACCTGTGAATTCTGCGGTAGTGAATACCCCGTCGCAGAAATTGAAAAGCTTTTTGCTCAAAAGGAAACTCAGGCTGCAGCAGCTGCAACCGCTGAAGAGCAGAGCTGGGATACCAGTAAGGCCGGCAGTCAGTGGGATCAAGGGGAAGCTGCCCAGTTTCAAACCCTGGTTTGCTCCTCCTGCGGCGCAGAGCTGGTGGCAGACGGTAATACCATGGCCACAGAGTGCGTTTACTGCGGCAACCCTACTATGCTTCCTCAACGTTTCAATGGAGAATTAAAACCGGATTTCATTATTCCTTTTAAGAAATCCAAGGAAGAAGCAGTCGCTGCCTTAAAGAAGTTCTATGAAGGGAAGAAGCTGCTTCCCGATGCCTTTACGGCCAACAATCGTATGGACGCCATTCAGAGTCTCTACGTGCCTTTCTGGCTCTTTGATTCCAAGGTGCATGCTTTGTTTAATTACGATGCCACCAATACCAAGACCTATCAGGAGGGTGACGATGACGTTAAGGAAACCGAGCATTTTAATTGCGTCCGGGAAGCCAACATTGACTTTCAAAAGATTCCTGCCGACGGCAGCAAAAAGATGGATGATGACTATATGGACAGCATTGAACCCTTTGATTACGGTGAAATGGTGCCTTTTACCACAGCCTATCTGACCGGTCACTTGGCAGACAAATATGACGTAACTGCCGAAGAAAGTGCACCCCGCATCAAAACCAGGGTGGACTCCAGCACTGAAAGTATCATGAATAGCAGCCTGAAATATGATGCCTTCAACATCGTAGACAGTAATATTGAGCAAACAGGCGGCTCTGTAAAATACGCTATGGTTCCCGTGTGGATCCTAACCACCAAGTACGAGGGTAAACCCTACACCTTTATGATGAACGGCCAAACCGGCAAATTCGTAGGCAGCCTGCCTTCGGATAAAGGAAAAGAAAAGAAATACATGGCTATGGCCTTTGGCGGTGTTTTAGTAGCTTCTGTGATTATTATCCAGATTGTAGCTAAATTGTTATAGAAGGAGGTGGCAGATATGAAAAAGTTTTGGAAAATTTTAGCTTTGCTTTTAATCGCTGTTTTTACAGCAGCTGCCATCACCACAGCTGCTCCCCTGCCCATTGTTGATCAGAATAAGGTTTTATCTAAACAGGATACCAAGGCCATTGAGGGGCGCATTAGTGAACTAAATCGTAAGCATAATATCAGTATTGGCGTTTTACTTCTTACCGTACCAAATAGTAATCAGGTCAGTTCTGTAGCCTCCGGCTTTTTAACGCAAAACGGTTATGACAAAGCCAAAAACGGTGGCGTAATTCTCCTCTTGGATATGAAAAATCACAACTGGTATGTAGCCACCGACAAGAACCTGGCCAAAGCTATTACTCCTGATTATGGTGTAAAAAGACTGGGCACAGATATTGTTGCTAATTTAAAAAAGAACGATACCCCTGCCCCTGCTATTCGCAGTTTCTTAGCCGGTGTAGATACTCTAACCGGTTATTACCTGCAAAATGGCAAAGCCATGGTCAAGGAAAGCGAAACAAAGGAAGTTGCTACCAAGAAAGAAGCTGCCGGCACCAAGGATAAATCTCCCGGCATCATCGCCTATCTGGCTGGCTTGTTAGCTTCTGTAGGAGCTGCCTTTGGTTATCGCAGTAATCTGCGCAGCAAAATGAGCAACGTAGCTACAGCTAGTGAGGCTCTGGATTATGTGGATGAGGAAGGTCTGGAGATGTTAACTTCCACAGATGACTTTGACCATAGTGATATTGAGCGCACACCTCGTGCCAAAAGCTCCACCCGGGAGGTTAAGGAGGACGTGGTCACGGAAAGTCATGATGACGAAGAAGGTAATGGCGGCGGTGGCAAGTGGTAAGGTTGTTAGACAATATAAGCTAAGGAGGAATTGATATGGGACTTATTAAAGCAATCCAGGGAGCAGCAGGCGGTGTAATGGCCGACCAGTGGCGTGAGTACTTTTACTGTGAAAGCTTGGGTGCTGATGTTTTGGTAGCCAAAGGCATGAAGCGTATCAGCGATAAAGGACGCAGCTCCAACACCAGCGGTGAAGAAAATATTATCAGTAATGGTTCCATCATTGCCGTTAATGATGGTCAATGCATGATTATCGTGGAGCAAGGCAAGGTAGTGGAGGTATGTGCCGAGCCCGGTGAATTTACCTACGATAAATCTACAGAGCCGACGGTGTTGTACGGCGATCTGGGCCAAAATGTAATAGATGTTTTCAAAAAGATTGGCAAGCGTTTTACTATGGGCGGCGATACCGGAAAGGACCAAAGAATTTACTTCTTCAACACCAAGGAAATCATGGGCAACAAATATGGTACTCCCAGTGCTGTTCCTTATAGAGTTGTAGATAGAAATATAGGTCTGGATGTAGATATTGCCATTAAATGCTTCGGTGAATACAGCTACAAGGTGGTTAATCCTATTCTCTTCTACACCAATGTTTGCGGTAACGTAGAGGAAGACTATCGTAGAGATCAAATTGACGGCCAGCTGAAAACTGAACTGCTCACCTCACTTCAGGCAGCTTTCGCCAAGATTTCTGATCTGGGTATTCGTTATAGTGCTCTCCCCGGACACACTATAGAAATAGCCGATGCTCTTAATCAGGTTTTAAGTGCTAAATGGAGAGATTTACGCGGCCTCCAAATTATCTCCTTTGGTGTAAGCAGCGTGAAGGCTAGCGAAGAAGACGAAAAGATGATTAAGGATCTGCAACGTAGTGCAGCCTTTAGAGATCCTACCATGGCAGCAGCCAACCTTACAGCAGCTCAGGCTGACGCTATGAAGATGGCTGCCAGCAATTCCGGTGGTATGGGCGCAGCCTTTGGCTTTATGGGTATGAATATGGCTCAGCAAGCCGGTGGCATGAATGCCCAGCAGCTTTATAGCATGGGTCAGGCTCAAGGTGGCGGCAATCCCTACGGTGGTGGTCCCGGTCCTAACATGCAGGGTGGCAACCCCTACGGCGGCGGCCCCGGTCCTAATATGCAGGGTGGCAACCCCTACGGTGGCGGCCCCGGTCCTAACATGCAAGGCGCACCTCAGGGCGGACCTGCCGCAATGGCCGGAGGAGCAGCCGCCGGTGCCGGCTGGGATTGTGCTTGCGGACAAAAGAATAATACAGGCAAATTCTGTATGTCCTGCGGCAAACCCAAACCAGAGCCTGTCCAAGGCTGGACCTGCAGCAAATGCGGTGCCGTAAACCAAGGCAAGTTCTGTCAGCAATGTGGTACCCCCAAACCGGCCGGAGAGCCTTTATACAAATGTGATAAATGCGGCTGGATGCCCCCTGATCCCCATCATCCACCCAAATTCTGTCCGCAATGTGGTGATCCCTTTGATGATAATGATATTCAAAAATAATATATGATTGAACTGCAGCCGCAACCGGGATGTATTGCTTCCTCCTTGTTTGCGGCTGCAGTCTCTGGGGAGGCACATGATGAATCGTCGTTATAACGCTACTATAATCTGTACCTTATTTATCTTTCTGCTCACAGCCGGCTGCAGTCAGGCACAAAAGAAAACAGATGCACCCTTGGCAACAGCACCCAAGGCAGAAGCAGAAACCTTTCTCACAGCCCAGGCCGGCCCTGTAACAATTAAAGGAAAGCCCTTAGCCGGCTATAGTTTTACAGATTATAGCCCTGAGAGTATTTGTGGCATGACCCGCTGGCAAGATAAGCTGGTGCTTTCTGAATACAAGGCGTGTGCTAAAAATCAGCCCATTCTTTTGCGCGCTTTTAATTTGGAGGCAAAAAAGGGTACCCTTACCCCGGCCAAAGCTGCTTTGCATGATGGTATGCTCAGTCCTGCCAGTCTGCAGGAAGATGCCTATACCCATCCTGCTGCAGACGCAGATGGTTATTTATATTTTCAAACCCGTAAAGGTTTCAGAAGCTTTAAAAAAGTAGGCGTTGGTCCCCTGGATATAACCTATGGCCAGGCCAGACTCCTTATTGCCGAAGATGGCAAGACAGCCTACGCGGTTAATAAGTCTCTCGCTGCCAAAGGCACTTTAGTGAATGGACTTTTTACTTACGCAAAAAATATCAATCCTGCGACAGTTATACCTGATTTCGGCATGCTAAGAGCCGGTGCTTTAGGACGAGGCGGTAACAACAGGCTCTATGTTCTAGGGCATTTGAAAAAGCAAAATCCTGCCAATGTAGGTATAGGTATTGTCAGCCCTGAACTTACTTTGGAAATGCTTGCGGAAACTGCTCCCCAGGAAATAACCTATGACAGCAATCGTCCCCCTCTGCTCCATAACCTGGCTGTTACCGATAAATATATCCTGTCCTGGAAAGCACCGGACAAAAATACTGCGGCCAATTTGTACCTCTGGGACACAGATGGTCACTATTTGGGGCAAGCCGCTGCCGGGCAAATACTTGGTGACGGTTGGCAGCCCGAGGATGCTGCGGTCTGGGAACATAACACCCTCATTGTGGCAGCCTGCAAGCTTACCGACAAGAAAGAGGTCAGGCTAGGTGAAGGTGCTAGTGTCCGTATGGTAGAACAGTATATTTGGACCTGGAATTTATTTCTCGTACAACTGGATTAAGTCCTATTGCAGATAACTCTTCTATAAAAAAACGAATTATAGTATAATAAGGAGGAAGATATTACACGTTAAAGTAAGTTTTGTGGGGTAAGCCTATGCTAAGAAAACTGTTTGGGGAACAGTTCTTAATAGCATTTACAGCAGTACTGACCAGCACGCTGGTAGGTACTGCTTGTTTTGCTGCGCCTGCAGGTCTAATGGCTACCGGACACAAAGGTAGTACTCCGGGACCTGGGCCTACAGAAAAAGTAGATGACTTGCTTTTCGAAGAGGTAAATACTGCTTCCCAGCCCCAGGCAACAGCTACAAAGGTCCACCACGGCCTTGCTATGGAGGGTAATCTCCGTTATCTCTATGGCCAGGGGCATTTTGAAGGCTCCCGCTTGGCTCGTACAGCAGGTGGAAAATATGCCATGGTTCCTTTCAAAGAACTGATGATTATGCAGGCCCTGCGAACACGTCTTTATGCCAATTACATTTTTGACGAAAATTGGAAAATTATTACCGGTGTAGAAGATAACAGAGTTTTAAATGACCAATCTCAAACAAGTACAATCCATATTTTCCGTGCTTTTGCCGAAGGTACCTATCCTCATGCCAAATATAGAGTAGGTCGCTTTGGCTACAAGGTAGAAGACGGCAACACTTTGGATACCACAGTAGATGGTATCAGAGTGGGTTTTGGCCCTGGTGAAAGCCGTGTTTCTGTTTACTGGGGGCGGCTTGGTTCCGAAGCTAATCGCCGGGAGGGCGTCATTATTGATGCGTACAAGGAATGGAAAAAATGGTACGCTTCGGCCAGCTATTTTAATTTCCGCAATCAAGCCTATGATAACTCCGCCTGGAATAAGCAGGAAGTCTTTTCTGAAAGCCTTAACTACAAATTCACCTCTGATATTTCTACAGGTATCGAATTTCTCCAAGCTTCCGGCAGCGACAAAAATGTAGAGGTTGGTTACGATCGTGGTTTTGTCTGTGCCTTGCGCTATAAGAACTATGATTATAAAAAGCCCGGTTCCTACAGAGTACAGCTCCGTTACTACCGCGAACCTGCCTCCGCCGTTATTACTCACACCATGAATGCTTGGCCCGGCTACTTCCGCCACATGGGCTTTGAAGGTGTCGGTGTTTGTTTAGAATATGTGGTCTTTAAGGGTGGTCTTTTAACGGTAGAAGGCTATGACCTATGCAATTACCGTGACCAACAGTATCTGGCAGATTTCCACCAAAAGGTTTTAGGCGCCACTCTTACAGTAGGCTTTTAAAATAATTACAACGCAACGAGGTTCGGGATAATCCTGAACCTCGTTTTTAACTGAGGCTTACCTCAGTACCTGTTTATTTTTGGCAAGCTATAATTAATCTTAAGGAAGTATTTTTTCTAGGCCAATGCTAAGGAGGGGTATATATGGAGCTTTTGGAAGGTTTGTCTATTAAATGTGTTAATTGCGGCGGCGCTATGTATGTTGACCAGAAAACTGCCAGTTATCTCTGCCCTTATTGTGGCTCCTCCGTTCCTTGGACTGACGAAAATTACTACCGGGAGCTGCCCATAACCTTTAGGCATAAGCCCGTACAGGTAATAGATGGCCTTTTAAAACTTGGTCATGTAGAAATCACCCAGCCCCTGCCCGATAATTTTACGCAGCTACTCAGCAAGGAATATCGGCTCCGCAGCGTGGACGATAAGCTGACGTTATGGGATACTGCTACCACCAGTGCTTTTGCCGGTTCCTTTACCCTGGAATTTACCTGTCCCTCCTGTGGAGCTACAGTGACCGGTGTTTCTACCCAAAATATTTTTACCTGTAAAGCCTGCGGCAATAAAATTGGCGTAGGCCAAGCCCTAAAACCAGGTACTTATAAAAGGGAATATGTTATGGGCGTAGGAGCCGAAAGCGTCCCCCCTCGCGCCATTCCCTTTGGCATTAGTAGCGAAGAAGCACAAAGTGCAGCAAGAGAGCTGGTGCATACCTATCCTGAAGCTTTTGGCGGTCAGGACATGGAACAGCGCATTGCTCAAACTATGACAGCTGTCTATATTCCCTTTTCCCTCTCTGACCTCAGTTTAAAGGTCAATGCCAAAAGTGACCGCGGTGACTTTACCACCTATCAGGAAATAGTAGACTGGGCTTGTCCGGACACCACACTTTACGATGTACGGCTTCTAGACTATTTGGACCCCTGGGATTTTGGCGAAGTAACACCCTTTGATCCTGCCTTTGCAGAGGGTGTATTCCGTATTGCGGCTATCGCCAACAATTGTTCCCGGGTAGATATTATTGATTATCTATTGGCAGAACGCATTCCCCTGGATTTACAGGCAGCTTTTGATTTAACAACGACAGCAGTAGTTAGCTGTGCCAGAGATTTTAGAAAGCATAAATCCGGTTCTCTCCTCCTGCCAATATATTATGTAGATAAACGCGCCCAAGACGGTGCCAGGGATAAACAGGTACGTCTTGCGGTCAATGGCCAGACCGGCAAAGCAGCGGCTGTCTTGCTACAGAGCCCTACTGCCAGTTCCTCTTTGCTTGGAGACGTTGCAGGTACCCTACTGAACCACACGGACAAGGAAATTTACCATACCATTACACCTAAAACTCATAAACACATGTCAGCAGAAAGTACTATCCGTATGGCACCTGTACCCGTACGCAAAGTAAAAGCCCCCTTTTTACATCAAGTATTGCCCTTTAAGCAAGCTGTCCAAAAACACGGCTTAGCTAAACTATATTTCTGGAAATAAAATGGTGTTTAAAACACTGCAAGTCTTACAACAAGGCAATTTTCATAGTGAGCAGGTTTATTTGCCTAAGGGCGACATTGCCGAGGACCGGCCAAAAATAAGTTTATTCCGTAAAGCCGGCCGCATGGCACCGAAGCCCGTGGCAATAAACTGCGAACGTCATAAGTAGTATATTTTAAACTATGTTATAATATTATTAATCATTAACCGGAAGCGAGGTGCATTATGAAAAAATATTTTCTCATTTTGCTACTTACTCTGGTTAATTTTTTTCTGCCCACTTACACCTTGGGCGCCCCAGCACCAGTAGTTTATTACGATGCCATTTTAGGCGACAACTATGCCAAGGCCATTACGGAAACCACCGCCTCACCCTTAACCCTCCTGGGCCGGGAAGATTATTTTTTAAGTTCCCTGGCTAATGATGCCTTTGGCATAGAAGCCTTTGCACCTCAAGCTTTAGTACTTAAGCAAAACGATGATTACTTCTGGTATCCTCAGTATCAAGCCACTGTTGCGCTGGCAGTTAAAGAGGGCATTGGCAATATTACAGGTTGGGACGATGTCCTCAACAGCAAAAACAAAGTTGCTCTTACCATTAGGCAACCTTCTTTTGCGTACCTGTTAATGGGCTTAACCTATGGACTGTCTGGTAAATGGGAAACTCAGGCCGCCATAAATTACCTACAAAAATTACAACAGGAAGGACGTCTGACGCTGGACAGCCAATATGGCAACGTCGTTTTCTTAAATAAAAAACATCAGAAGGCGGATGCACCTATTCGCATTATGTTTGACTACGAAATAGTACAGCTAAACAAAACCGGTGAAAAATACAAAATCGTTATTCCCAAAGAAGGTACTTTAACCTTCGCGAAGGGACTCCTTACCAAAAGGCCCTTATATTTTTCCAACAAGGAACTGGCTGAGAACCTGATAGACCGTGGCTTTAGACCTACTCCTGCCTTACAGGCCCTTATTCCTTACAAGGTTAGTTCCTTGTATCCTGGTGATACTGCCTATCATATAGCTTCTAATATCACCGATCCGGAAGATTTTAACAATATTGCAGACAATTTAGGCCCCCAATTAAGGCGTCAGGTCTTGGGTATGCGTATTTTTTCAACAGCTGACGGCTTTGAGCATTACTTGTCCTATTATCTTTTATTGGCTTTAACTGTACTGATTTTTGCTGCCCTCATTCCCAATGTGCTGCAACAAGGCGTACGCCGCGGACTTATCGGCCTAGGCCTGACAATTGTATTTTTTATAGCGCTCCGTATCATGAAACTGGGCTTTTCGCCTGCCCACGATTATTTAACACGTTGGTGCTGGTACGCTTATTATCTCTGTGACGACCTGCTAGGTTTATTCCTTCTTTGGCTGGCCTGGTTTACGGACAGACCCGCGGAGGATGCTAAGCCACCTCAGTGGTGGTATGGACTTGCTGCTCTGTCCCTTCTCCTCCAGCTTTTTATTTTTACTAATGATATGCACCAAATGATCTGGCAATTTCAACCCGACTTTGTAGACAGCAATTCGCTTTATTCTTCCTCTTGGCTACTGTATGTTATTAATCTTTTCTATCTGGTCATGATGGCCGTGGCCACCTGTATGCTGATCTACAAGGCTCTGCGCAGCACCTTTTCCTGGTTCAAGATTCTTTTGCCGGTCATTATCCTTTCGCTGTATTTCTTCTACACCTATGCTTCAAGCATTTGGCCTTTATTTTACAACACAGAAAGAGTCTTTTTTACTTGTCTCGCCATGGATGCTTTTGTACTATTGGGTGCTATGACCGGACTTTTTACAGTTAATAAAAATTACATTACTATTTTTAAGGCAGCCTCCCTAAGAATGCAGATTGCAGATAACCAAGGAAACATCGTATATGCTTCCGGTATGGCTGCCCCTGCCCTAGGGAACGATATTGTGATTCATAGGCAGAACATTACAGCCGGACAAGTTATCTGGTATGAGGATGTAAAAGAACTCAATGAATTAAAGCGTAGATTGCAGTTGACCACAGAAGCCTTGCAACGTTCCCAAGCCCTGCTAGCCAAAGAAAGCCAGATTCGTGGCTCTTATCTGGAGCTACGCATGCGTAACCAGCTTTATGATGAACTGGAAAATGTCTTAGCAGAAAAAAACAAGGATATTATTAGCGATCTGCACGCTTTACAGGATACAGCGGTTGCTCCGGAATTGAAAAAAGCCTCTGTGCACCATTTGAATATTTTAGCCTGCTTTTTAAAGAAAAAATGCGTCATGCTTTTAAATGGTAAAGCCGGTAATATGGTCAATACCGACTACCTTACCTCAGCCTTGGCTGAGTCTTGCCGCTATGCCAATCAGGCAGGACTTGTCACCGTGCTTAAATCCACTTTAACGTCTACCTCCTGTGGCAATCAGCGTGCTATGTTCTTGTATGATGCTTTTGAGGAAATACTGGAAACGGCCTTAAGCAAGCAGGCTGACAGTCTACTGGTACAGCTAACAGAAAATGCGGACAAGGCTATACTACTAAGCTGCTTTCTGGATGGTAACAGAGAAATATTGTTGGCAGCAATGCAGGAGCTTGCTCAAGGTAGCCTAAGCGCCCTGAATAAAATCGGAGCCCGCCTCGAAGTGAAGGATCTTGATGATGCCATTTCTCTTACCGTAAGTATTTAGACCGGCCAGAGCTTAGAAACCAAAAACGTAATATATCATAAACAAAGGAGGAATAAACATGCTAGCTTTATACAAACTCAGCGATTTATGGCAAATAGCCCTAATATTGCTTGCCTCGCTGTCTTTATTTCTCCAATGCTGTTTCTATCAGATAGCTCTCCCGGTACGGCACCATGACCCCTATCGACATAAATTCCTGGAGCTTTCCATTTTGCTTTTGCTTTTGTCTTTGTGTATGACCTTTAGCGCAGCTAATGTACAAGTCGCCTTTGAGATACCCGCTGCTACCAAATATGCTGAACTACGCTATGTTGTCTGTGCTATTACAGTAGTACAGGCTTTAAGTTGGCTCAACAGAAATGTAGGCGCTGAAGCAATTCTGGCAGCCGGTTTACTAGCCATCCCTGCCTGTGATGTCATTGCGCCTTGGAATCTTTTGGCAGCAAGCCTGCTTTTAGCCGCCAGAAGTATTTATGGTATTCCCAAAGCCAAAGAAAGACTGCGTCATGAGCTAAGCAGCGATAGCATTAATGAAGCAATAAATACCTTGCCCACCGGCATAATGTTTGCTGATAGTACAGGCAATATAATTCTCACAAACACCATGATGCTAAAGCTGATGCAACGCTATGCCGGCCAACGCTATCGCAATGCCGATATCATGTGGCAACAGCTGCAAAAGCTTAAGGGAAGTTCATATCTGCAAAAGCTGGGCATTGGCGACAAAATTCTCTTTAGAGTGCGAAATGGCCCCAGCTATCTGGCGGCCCGTCAAAATATCCATACGGAAATTGGGCCCTGCAAACAACTGACTATCACAAATGTCACCGAAGAAGACTACAGCGCCCTCCAGCTGGAAGAACAGTTAACGCTTTTACGGGCTGATAGTAAAAGAATGCGGATAGCCTTGGATAATTTAGAGGCTTTTAAACGTCAGCAAACCCTTTCCGAAGTCACCAGCCAGATTCACGATTTACTGGGTCAGCGTATCACTATTCTACAGCAGCTTTTAAATAGTCACGATGTGAACAACTATGATGATATGATTCCCCTCCTGCAAAATCTAATGCAGGATATCCGTAATGATGTAAGAGAAGATGTTCATGTGACGCTGGACAACATTATAGACACTTATGCCACCATTGGTGTTACAATTACTATAGCAGGTGAATTGCCCAGGAAAAAAGAAATAGCTCTGGCCTTTGTCAGCATTATCAGGGAAGCAGCTACCAATTCCGTGCGTCATAGCCATGCCAATTTGATTCAAATAGTCATGACGCGGCGCAACGGCAAGCAGTATCTGCAAACTACCGATAACGGCATTGCCCTGGCCGACGATATTCATTTTGGTACCGGACTAACCGGTATTAAACACAGAATAGAAAGATTGGGCGGTACCCTGACCATTAACACCAGACCCAGATTCACCTTGTTGCTAGAAGTACCTTTACCTGTAACAGCAATTAACAAAACTTAAGCTACTAATACCGGAAGACTTGTAAAGGAGGTAGCAGCTACCGGCAAAGCTGCACGCAAAATGGTTAGACTTTTAATTGTGGATGACCAAAAAATACTTTTAGATGCCTTGACCAATGCTTTAAGCAAGGAAAAGCAAATTGAAATTGTAGGCAGTCTCACTGTAGCCGATGTGGCAGATGTTGCCTGCACCCGCTTACGTCCTGACTTGGTGCTGATGGATATCTGCACAGAAGGAAAAGTCAGCGGTATCTATGCTGCAGACCGTATTAAGAAAAAATATCCCTATATAAAAGTAATGCTTATGACCGGCTTTCCTGAAATGAGCTTTATAAGACGTGCCAAGGAGGCCGGCGTAGACAGTTTTATTTATAAAAATAGTTCCATGGAAGAATTTATAAAATGTATCTATGCCACCATGGCCGGGAAAGGGACTTTTCCGGAAACAAATACCCACCAAGGCTTTGGCGATGGTGAATGTCCTTTAACACCGCGCGAGCTGGAAATACTGCGGCTTTTCTGCACTAATCATTCTCGCAAGGAAATGGCCGAAGCGCTAAGTATTACCACCAGTACCATCAACTACCACATCAATAATATGCTGACCAAAACAGGCTATCGAAACCTGATGAGCCTAGCCATGGAGGCAAGCGATAAGGGTTATATCAAGACCGGTGTGTAGCATAAAAAATAAAATACAATTAAGTGAGGTGCAGCAATGCCAAATACCACAATAAGACGTAAGGACAGAGCCCTAAGTCGGGAAGAAGCCATCCAAATTTTAAGAGATGGCGAATACGGGATATTGTCTACCATAGGAGAGGATGGCTATCCCTATGGCGTTCCCATCAGCTATGCCTATACAGAAGACGGAAAAATCTGGTTGCATGGTGCCAAAGAGGGTCACAAGGTAAACAATATTGCCTATTGTCCAAAAGCAAGTTTCACAGTAGTTGGTGCTACTCATGTACTACAGGACAAATTCAGTACCTTGTACTCCAGCGCAATTGCTTTTGGTACCATTCAGCTTTGTGCCGGTTTAGAAAAACAAAAAGGCATAATGACGATAGTCACCAAATATTCGCCTGATTTTATAGAGGAGGGCGAAGCCTTTGCTCAAAAGACCATGCAGGCCATGAATGTGTATTGCCTGACAATAGAAGGTCTTACAGGCAAGGCAAAAAAAGAATAATCCGCTAGGTACGCACTATAACTTACCAATTGGGGACGGTACTAACCGGTAAATTTGAAAAATTTACCGGTTAGTACCGTCCCCAATTGGTAAATCTTTTTAAGCTTCTTCTACCAGGACAGTTACTGCTTGTTGCTGTTTAGCGATACCTCTAAAAATACCGCGATCGATAATACAGTCACCAAAATCACGACCGGAAGAGAGCTTGATATAGAGCTCATCTACTATACGGTTGTGGGTGGGGTCTATGGCTAACCATTTTCCGGCGGCATAGATTTCTATCCAAGCGTGGGTCACACCCTCGCCAATCATAAATCCTGCTACGTATCTGGCAGGAATGCCTTGTTGTCTGCACAACGCAATCAAAATGTGGGCATAGTCCTGACAAACACCACACCCCTGCCGCAGGGCGGTTTCTGCTGTAGTAGTAATACTTGTGCTGCCCGACTTATAGATAAAGTGACGATTCAGTAGTTCCATGAGATACATGGCTTTTTGTAAATTATCACCACTTGGTGCCCTGAAATCAGGTAAATATGCCTCAGGAGGACAGGAAAGTACTGCTAGTGGCGACGGGTATTTGTAAAGTGGATTTAAAGGTTCTTGTAAAAAATGTTCGCTGTTGGTGAGTGCCAAGCCTTCGATACGAAAACTAAAAGATGTATGTGGCGCAGGTATATAGCCTGTATAGACCACATTGTCAAAGGCATCCTTGGACAATGCAATGGATGCCACTGGGTTGAAGGCGCAGGTCAGCGCACCAATGGTTTGGCAAAAGGAGGACTGTGGCACGCACCTCAGGGCAAAGCTATGGGAAGTAACCTTGTTGGAAAAAGTTAACTTCATAATGTATTTAAAGTGGAGTCTTTTCACGACTAACGCCTCACAAAAATTTGATTGAGTAAAACCAAGTGTTTTTTTAAATCGCCGGATTTCTGAAATGCGCTGCAAAATTGCTGATAGGCTTCTGCATTGTATTGCTGGGCACTGAGTCTGTGCATTCTCGTTTCAAACATATGGAACTCCCGGGTCAGGCGTTTAGCCGGATAGCCAAGTCTGATGCAAAGGTCCAATCTTTCCAAGCTACGGCCGCCCTTAATGATATCCCTGCTGTTATCGCTGAATACATAAACATCTACGCTGCCCCAAAAGGCCAGCAGCAAATCTAAAATACGTTGCAATTGGAGCAGGGAAAAAGGCTCCTTACTATATTCTTCCATAGCATCTAAGGCCATTTGAATATAGCTCAGACTAACGCTGGAAATCTCATCCCGTAGTACTATGGCATTGTCGTAGGCTCTTTTAAGATTGCTGAAAATAGAATTAACATCGTTGCCGTCATAGACATAGGTTTTAATGAAATCAGCTTCGTCCTTGTAGATATCAGGTATATCCAAAATTTTACAAATACTTTTGTAATCTGTAGAATCATCGTCCAGCATTCTATCGTAGCCTAAAAGAAAGGTATGAATGGTAGTATAAACTCTTTCACAATACCTTCCCAACCAAAATAAATGATCCTGTTTTTCTAAAGAGATAATACCCATGTGTCTTTAAAGCCTCCTCCTTGTGATGAGTTTACGATGAAAGATGTGGGATTGCGAGAAAATCTGGTTAAGCCACAAGGCCAAACCTGAGTGGTAGCTCCTGCTAAAACAAAGGCTCGTAAATCAGCTTTACGCAGGACTTGTTTACCACCGTCTAAAATCGGTAAATCTATAAAATCAATTATTTCCTGAGCAACGAAACGGCGGGGTTGGCTTGCAATCAATTCAGCCAGCTCAGTTTTTTTGTCAGGAGTAAGCTCCCGGCCAAAAACCACTCCGTAGCCACCGGCTTCAGAAACATCCTTGAAGACCAGTTCATCCATTCTGGCGAGAGACTGCTTGCGCTGCTTGGCATCAAACATCAGATAGGTGGGAGCATTATTTAAAATGGGGTCTTCAGCCAAGTAATATTTAATCATGGCCGGTACGAAATAATAAATACCCTTGTCATCAGCTACACCATTACCGGGCGCATTGATGATGGCTACATTGCCGCTGCGATAGGCAGTTAGAATGTTGGGAACGCCGATTAAGGACTCCGGCAGAAAATTCATAGGGTCAATAAACTCATCGGAAATACGTCTGTATACAGCACCAACTCTTTGCGCAGCACCACTGTTGTCTCTATAGAACAAATTGTTGTTGTCTACAAACAAGTCGCTGTTCATTGCCAGAACCGAATTGGTCTTTTCGGCCAGATAGGAATGTTCAAAGAAGGCTGCATTATAACGACCGGGTGTTAAAATAACATTTAAACCGCCGGTGTTCACATTATCCATGACAGCACGTAATAGAACGGGATAATTTTTATTGGTTTCTACATGGTTCTTGGTAAATGTTTCAGGACTGGCCAAACGGCAAAGCTTACGAGCGATGAGAGGATAAGAAGCACCGGATGGAATACGTAGATTGTCCTCCAGTATATACCAGGTTTTATCCTTGGCCTGCACCAGATCAATGCCGGAAATGTGGGAATAGATGCCTTTGGGTGGCATAAAGCCATCGCATTGGGGAAGAAAACCCTTAGAGGAAAAAATAAATTCTTCCGGAATAACCTTATCCTTTAAAATTTGTTTGCCACCGTAAATATCTCTTAAGAAAGCATTCAGAGCATCTACTCTTTGCACCAGACCTTTTTCCAATAAAGAAAATTCTTCCTTGGAAATCACTCTGGGCAAAGGATCAAAGGGAAAGAGCTGCTCATGAAAAACATGCTCCTTGTAAATGCCAAATTTTACCCCATACCTAGCTAACAATTCATTAATTTTGCCTGTGTGTTCAACAAGGTTTTGCATAATAACACCGCCTTTCCGATGGTCTCGCAATAAAAAAGCAAGGAAGCTCGTTTCGAGCTTCCTTGCTTAGTTTCATTTTACTGGAAACAGGTAAAGGTGTCAATCTGTTTTTATGTTTCAGTCCGGAGGAACTATCTTTAGAACTACACACAGTAAATGACTTACCAATTGGGGACGGTACTAACCGGTAAATTTTTCAAATTTACCGGTTAGTACCGTCCCCAATTGGTAAATTCCTCAGGAAATGTTAAAATAGAAAAGAAAAAGTTGCTTTGAGTTGTACAGCTTTTCTACGTTTATGGCCCGGCAACAAAAATTTATAGACAAAAGGATTGGTTAATTCATGGAAGCTGCGTTGATCCTAGCTAGACAAATTTTAATCATGTTCATCTACATGGGCATTGGTTATGTTCTATTTAAAAAGAACCTGATAACAAAAGAAGGCAGCAAGTCCTTGGCGCACCTTCTTTTGTACTGTATCCTGCCCTGTGTTATTATTCGTTCACTGGCAATGGCCCAAACAGAAACGGGCAGCGCACTGATTATTAGTTTCGTCATATCTACTGCTGCATTGGCACTTGCCATGCTTGTTTCTAAGCTTTTATTTCATAACAACCCCACAGACAATTTCGGGTGCTCCTTCTCCAATGCCGGCTTTATGGGGTTTCCCCTCATTGCTGCTATTTTAGGTGGCAAAGCAGTATTTTATGCAGCCAGTTTTGTGGCCTTGTTAAACGCCCTGCAATGGACGTATGGTCAATGGATTTTATCCAAAAACAGAGCTTTGGTTTCCGGTAAAGCTGTTTTGCAAAACCCGATTGTTATTTCCATGCTTATCGGCTTAATTATCTTTGCCACCAATTTACAGCTTCCTGATATAATTACCGATACCATGAATTCTATTGCCAACCTTAATGCTCCCGTAGCCATGATTATTCTAGGTATCTATATGGCTCAGACTGAGGTAGGAAAAATGCTTGTAGAACCTCGGCTTTATTATGTAAGTATAATTAGGTTACTGCTAATTCCCGGTCTTACCCTTGGGCTGATTCTCCTAATGCCACAGAGCTGGCACAGGATTGCTGCACCAATTCTTATTGCAGCAGCAGCTCCCATTGGCAGTAATGTGGCGGTGTATGCACAGAAACTTAATTTGGATTATACCTATGCTGTGCAGGTTGTGTGTGTCAGTACTATTTTATCCCTGGTCTGCATGCCGCTAGTCATTGGACTGGCTGCAACACTGGGCTGTTTGTAATAGTAATAAATACTTACCAAATGGGGACGGTACTAACTGGTAAATTTTTCAAATTTACCAGTTAGTACCGTCCCCATTTGGTAAATCCTTTTTGGTAATTCGCCTGACAGGCAAACATTTTTTCTCATAAACTACTTATAATTAAAATAAATCCGGTTGACAATATTATCTCTATTTGGGTTAAAACTAGCATTATTTACGAAAACCCCGGCGAAAATAATATGAGATAATTGATTTATACAAATTAAGGAGCAAAAAAATGGAAGTAAGTTTTGAGAAGGACTACAAGCTTCTTGGCCTGAATATTTCTTATTACAGACGATTACGCGGCCTGACTCAAGCTCAATTAGCAGAAAAGATTTATATAAGTCCCAGTTATTTAAGCAAGATTGAATGTGGTAATTATCACAAAAGTGTCTCTCTGACCACCATCATGGCTATCGCCCACGGTCTGGATGTAAAAATTGATAAATTACTGTCATCAAAGTAAGGAAAATTATCTTTATAAAATCTGAAAGGTGGTAATACTATGTTCTGTTCAAAATGTGGTGCACAAGTAGGTGAAGGTGCTAAGTTCTGTCCTAAGTGCGGAGCTGCACAGCCTGCGGCAAATACCGAGGTACAGGTAGCACCTGTCACGGAAACCAAAACAGTAATAGACCCAAAGGAAACAAAAAAATTTAATTTCTTTTTAACTAAACATCTCTTCTTTGGCATTTTAGGCGCCTATAAAACCACCTATACCGATCTGGCTATCACTGGTGACAATGTTAATGTCCATAAATATAATCGAACCTTTCTTATAAAAAACGGTAATAAAGAATTTACTTTTAAGATTAGCGAAATAGTCAGCATCTTCCCCACCAGAAAATTATCCTTGAAAATGATTTTTGGTGTAATATTTGGCCTTATTTTTTTATTTGGAGCCTTGCAAGGCGGTGGCCTGTGGCCCGGTTTTATAGGCCTGCTTCTTATAGTTATCGGCATTATAGAACATTACGACTATTTTCTAACTATAAATTTTGGTCACGGCACACTTGCTATTCCCAATGAGCTTAAAGATGGGTGCAAAGAGTTAGAAAATTACCTAAGAGAACGCAATCCCAAAATTCAAATTATAAAAAATTATTAACAAGACCTAAGCACAGGGCTCTACCCGCCTTGAGATGCTACCCGTCAATTGGACAATTGAAAAAATATAAATAAAGGTATATACTGTTGTTATTGACATATGTCATAAACGTGGAGTGCAAAATGGTCAGACCTTGTAAATTACGTAGAATTTGCGCCATACCTGAATGCGGACAGTTTGGGCCAAAAACATGTTCCAACCAAAATACGCCGCTTATCACCATGGGGTTGGATGAGTATGAGACTATTCGTCTCATAGATTGGGAAGGACAAACCCAGGAGGAATGTGCTGCTCAAATGAATATAGCCCGCACCACAGTACAGGCAATCTATACAAGTGCCAGAAGAAAATTAGCAGAAAGCCTGGTAACAGGTGCGGAGCTCAATATTTCTGGTGGCAATTATGAGCTATGCAACAGAGTACGGCGCAATAGCTCTTGCAAGTGTCATTGTCCACGTCAATGCGGGAAAAACTTAGGAGGCAATACAATGAAAATTGCAGTAACTTATGAAAATGGCCAAATTTTTCAGCATTTTGGTCATACGGAAAATTTTAAGATCTACAACGTACAAGGCAATAAAATTATTTCTTCTTCTGTAGTTAATACTAACGGCCAAGGACATGGTGCCTTGGCAGACTTCCTTGTTACTAATAATGTAGACACTTTGATCTGTGGCGGTATTGGTGGAGGTGCTCGCCAAGCCCTGGACGAAGCCGGCATAAAACTATTTGGTGGCGTAACAGGAGAAGCTGATGCTGCCGTAGAAGCACTTTTGTCCGGCAAATTAAACTTTGACCCTGATGTTATGTGCCAACATCATGAAGAAAACGAAAATCATCATTGTGGCGAACATGGTTGTGGTGAGCATAATCACTGTCATCAATAATAAATATATTAGTAAAAGAGCTCTGCCTAAATATACTGCTATAAAAGTAAAATAAGCTATTCTTTCAACAAAAAAGGTTCTACTTTCTTTAATAGAAAGTAGAACCTTTATTTTTATGTTTGTCTAACAAGATTTGTTATCTTTTCACTTGTCTTTTAAGGTCACGAAGCCTACCAAGCCCTTCATAGCTATACAGCCCAACCTTGTCTCTTTTGCCTGTAGTAATCACAGCGAAAGTACAGGTTGCCTCCGGATAGTCAGTGTTATGATCTATCCAGGTGCCGCTGTTGACATAATAAGAACCCTTGCCGAACTCTTGTAAGACAGGAACATGGGTATGTCCGAATACCACAACGTCCACCTTTTCATGAGGATTATCAATATACTGTACCTTAGCCTGTTTAGCATAATAATCCCAATTCAACGTACCTGCTACTGCCTCGCGGAAGGTATTTTTTACCTTGACCTGATTTAACTCTTGGCGCTTGTCCCAAGTGCGCTGGATATTGCGGAACAACACAGGAGCCGAAATCGTACCATCCACCTGTTCACAGGGATAGAAATCTAGGTAAGTATAAGCATCATTAAAGCCTGCAACATGGATGTCAAATATCTTCTTGGCTAGAGCTTCTTTAATTGTCATCCGTTCCGAAACATTTTTCAAAAAAGCATAATAGGCATAAGCATCGTATTGATCCTGATCTTTTTTCTGCGGTATATTAGTTACTACCGGCAGTTGCTTTGCTACTTTAGGACGTCCCTCCAAAACCCAGGTTGCTGCATATCTGGCATAGAAATACCCGGCAGGAAATATGGTATTGTCATTACCGCAGAGCTCTGCATTGGTAACCGTATCCGGTGCGGAAAACATATCATAACGATGTCCATGCTCAATGGCAATCTCCTGCCTGTCACCGGTATAATAAACCCCCAGCCCTTTTGCATCCCGCATTTGTTTAATTTTGGGAATCGCATCCTGCAAGAGATCATGATCTATCGTCATATCATGATTACCAATCACATAAACCAGTTTAATCCCACTATCAGCGACTTTATTTAGAGAAGATATTACATCCTGATTATTAGTAATGGCCTTCTTGTAAAACTGTGTTTCATCCGTATATGCCGGATAATAGACAGGTAAAAACCATTCATCCAAAAAGTCTCCGGCAATAACCAGCTCACGAACATCCTTCGTGTTTTGCAGTCTCTGCAAAAATTCAACAAGTCTGGGACGGTTTGCCAATGTTTCGGTATAATCGTCTTTGATGCCGAGATGAAGGTCGCTGATGACAACTATCTTATTTCGTTCTTTGTCAGTCTTCCAAAGCGACTGCATCTTATTTTGTTGCTTAGGCATTGCATCTGATTGTGCTACACAATCTTTAAAAGGCATAAATAGAACAACGGCCAAACCCAGAACTGCTAATACTTGCATCTTTTTCATAAGTATAGTCTCCATCAAATTTAGTCTTGTATTGCATTGTTGCGCTTCACTAATAACCGCTTTTATTTCTTCGCCAGATGATTATACCATGGCGACACAGAGAAAAGATAGCTCATTTTTAACATACCGTCCGTCCTTGGTTTGTTTCACCAGACTGTGCAATATTTAGCCAATAAAATCTTCAATAATAGCATTGAATTTATCCGGTTCTTCCAGGAACATCATGTGAGCTGTTTCTAATAATTCCAACCTGGAACCTTTTATCTTTTTATGTGTCCATTCATTATTAGCTACCTTAACATGACTTTTTTTGGCTGCAATAACCAAAGTTGGCAAGGTAATGGTTGGAATTACATCACGCCAATCCGTATACACATGATTTCTGAGTAAAAAGGTGCATTCTGTCGGTGGAAATTTCAGACTTTCTTCCAAAACCCAGGGGCCGTACTCTTTTTTACCCTGTTCTGTAACCAACATCATATCAACAAAGCCCTTGGTAGCTTCCACAGGATTGTCCAGTATAGCTTTTTCCAGGTTTACTAAGCTAGGGTTATCGGCAAAGCCATCCTGATTACCTTCGTTGATTAAGCAAAGCGGTGGTTCATCCACCAAAATAATTTTAGAAATACGCTCAGTACGGAACAAATCCCAGTAGCTCCATACAACGGAACAGCCCATGGACCAGCCCAGAATAACTGCATCTTTTAAATTAAGTTCATCCATAACTGTTTTTACATCCATGGCCAACCTGGAAATACGATAACCATAGGTTGGTTTGTCTGATTCGCCATGACCACGCATATCAATTGTTATCACTTGATATTTTTTGGCCAAAATAGGTACATTCTTGCAAAATGCTTTAGCGCTTTGATCCCAACCATGAATCATGACTAATGGTTTCCCCTTGCCTTAAACCTCATAGTGAATACGTACCTTGTCGTTTGTAGTAATATAGCTCATCATAAACTCCTTTCCCCTGCTTTATTTTTTGGTGAGTTTCCCACTGTGACGGCCATTTTTTCTTCGTAGTATTTGACCATAGCAGTTTGATCCTCGTTAATATGACCGTTGTCATTGGCCCAATCCATTATTTCTAAGACAACATCGGTTACCGGCGTATCAATATCCAGCTTGTGGGCATAATGTTTGGCATTAATTATATCCTTGCGATGCACCGCAATGCGCGCACCGGGAGTATAATCTCTCTGGATAAGCATGGGAACCTTGTTTTCGTAAAGAGGCCCTCCGGCAAAACCACACCGCGTAGCTTCAAACGTGGTTTGCAAGTCAATACCGGCCTTCGCTGCAAAAGCATAGCCTTCTGCTATCGCTGCCAGATATGCGCCAGCCACCATATTGTTTACCAGTTTGGTTACGCTGCCGCTGCCCGGTTTGCCGGTATAAACAGGCTTGCCCATGCAGACTAAATAAGGTTTTATTTTTTCGAAAACCTCCTTGTCTCCCCCTGTCATGATCGCCAATGTACCGCCAATGGCAGCAGGATTACCTCCGCTCACAGGAGAATCCAGCAAAAACATTCCTGCCGCTTTTACCTTGCCATACAAATCCTGAATAATATCTGGTGCCGTGGAAGATAGATCAACAATTACATTACCAGGCTTACCGTATTTAATAGCTTGTTCAACAGAATTTATAATTATTGGGTGGGTTGGCAAGATTTGCATAATGACATCGCATTTTTTATAAATCTCCACTGCAGCTTCAACAGCAAGACCACCTTCAGCTTGAAAAGCTTTAAGACGAGCAGGTTCTACGTCAAAGCCCAAAACCTGGCAGCCAGATTTTTTTACCACGTTAATAGCCATTGGTAACCCCATTACACCCAAACCTAAGAATCCTATTTTCATAAATAAATCATCCTCTCATTAATACGAAAAAGTTGCTCTTTTACTTGTATTATAGAAAATATTTGAAAATTAAGAAAATACCAATTCTTTATTTTATGATAAATTTTTCTTATCATTGCTAAAAAAATCCCTTATTGTTACAATGGAAAATATAGGAATAAGGAGGCCAACAAAATGCTGGATATCAAAATTATGCAATACCTGGAGGCTGTCCATAAAAGCAAAAATTTCACCAAGGCTAGCCATGAGTTACATGTCTCCCAGCCTGCTATTTCTGAAGCTATTGCTTCCCTGGAAAAAGGATTAGGCTTTATAATCATGCTGAGAACGCCTCAAAAGGTTACCTTCACTACCGAAGGTGAAGAATTTATGCGTTATATTAACAAAATTCTGGCTGATTATGTCACAATTCAGGAAGTAGCTCAGGAACTATCCAATTTACGTAGCGCTTCCTTGCAGCTTGGTATTTCACCAACTGTGGGCATGCCCATTTTTTCTTTAGTTTATACCAAATACATGCAGCAATGGCCTGGAGTTCATGTGCAAATCAGTGAAGGTCCCATGCGCGAACAAATAAGCAAGCTCCAGGATGATGTCTTAGAGCTTGCTTACAATGCCTTGCCAGAGCCAGGCGAATATAAAAATTTAAAATCCTTCCCCATAGGAAGAGCAGAAGTTTTTGCTGTAGTCAGTCCACGGCACCCTCTGTCCAAACTAGCGAAAATTTCCTTCGCAGACTTGGATGGCGAGAAAATAGTGTTGCTTAATGAAGACTCCAAGATCCGTACCGTTATGATGGAACAGTTTGTTAAGAATGATGTAGTTCCCCATATTATTTCTTCCCACTATCAGGTTTTAGCCATGCTGCAAATGGTAAAGATTAGCAATAGCATTGGTTTTATAGATGACTCGCCGGGCTGTTCCTATGTTGCACAATTAAAAGATAAGTTTATACTCATTCCCTTCGAAAAACCGGTTGTTTTTCCCGTTGGTTTCATTGCAAAGGAAAACAGGCGTTTATCTAAAGCTGCCAGGAACTTAATTGCTCTAGTTAGAGAAAGTTTAGCAAAATAGCTCCCAGCCTTTTAGTTCTGGCAAGAGTGCGAAAATCATGTGGAATGAGAGTCTCACAAGAAAAGTTACCGTTGCCTTGGTAAAATAAAAGTAGACACTATTAAAAACGAAAGTTTTTGATAGTGTCTATTTTATTGTATCATTTCCAATATTGCTTAATAATTAAATTCTTTCCACAGAACCTTCCCATGTATCCAAATTCTTATGCTTTGAAGTATCATCATACCAACTAGTCGTCACTGTCTTTGCACGAGTAAAGAATCGCACGCCATCCTTGCCTAATACATGCAAATCACCGAAGAACGACTGTTTGTTGCCAGAGAAGGGGAAATAAGCAGAAGGTACAGGAATCCCCACATTAATGCCAACCATGCCACCATCAGTTAAAAATGCAAATTTACGTGCATAATAACCACTTTGTGTAAAAATCACCGAACCATTGGCAAAGGGATTCTCGTTCATAATTTTAATACCTTCATCAAAATCTTTTACGCGCTTTATTAAAGTAACAGGGCCAAAAATTTCTCTATCGCCTACTGTCATACCTGGTTTTACATGGTCCAAGATAGTCGGCCCAACAAAAAATCCTTTTTCAAAACCAGGAACCACTATATTACGCCCATCCAGAACTAATTCTGCACCCTCTTCAACACCTTTTTGAATCCAATTGCAAACTTTTTGTTTATGTTCTGCGGTCACCACAGGTCCCAGTTGTGTCTTGGGATCATAAGCGCAGCCGACAATCATTGCCTCGGCTTTCTTTTTCAGAAGATGCACAAATTTATCCGCTATGCTTTCTTGGACAACGCAAACCGGTAGTGCCATGCAGCGCATACCTGCACAGCCATACGTAGAGTTAATTACTGCATTAGTAGTGCTTTCCAAATCACAATCTTCCAACACTAATGCATGATTCTTTGCTTCACATTGCGCTTGAACCCTTTTCCCATTAGCAGAAGCAATAGAATAAATTTCTTTTCCAACACTCGTAGTACCCACAAAAGTAACAGCTTTTACTCTAGGGTCTGTAAGAAAAATATCTGCTTCATGACGACTACATGTCACCAAGTTTACAACGCCTTTAGGAAAACCACCTTCATCATAAAAGAGTTCCATAATACGCATTGCTGTTAAAGGCGTTTTGCTTGCAGCTTTTAACACAAAGGTATTACCACAGGCAATAGCTAAAGGTACCATCCACCCCCAAGGAATCATTGCAGGAAAATTCATTGGAACAATTCCTGCACAAACTCCTAAGGGCATACGATAAGTAGCAGTATCAAAATTAGTCGTAACCTGCATTGCGCAGTCTCCTTCAATAAGAGAAGAGATTGCACATGATAATTCTGTTGGTTCAATAGCTTTTAAAACGTCCCCTCGCGCCTCATTTAAGTTCTTTCCTAATTCTTTAGAGCATAGCAATGTCAACTCATCCAAATGTTCAATTAAAATATTTCTCCATTTAAACATCATTTGGGCGCGTTTACTAATAGACGTCTGCGACCATGCAGGAAATGCTGCCTGTGCAGAAGCAATAGCACTTTCTACTTCCTCTTTTGTGCAACAAGGGACTTCCGCAAGTAACTCACCAGTACTAGAATTTGTAACCGGCATATAATTACCAGTCTTTGATTCTATCCATTCACCATTAATACAATATTTTTTTCTATCGACCATTTTAATATCTCTCCTTCGAATTAAATTACTATTTCTTGATGTATAAATTACTTTATCATAAAATTCAAACTTTCTTTAGTGGAGATGTTCTTCTTGCTTAAACCCGAGCAATCATTTCCCCATATTTTTTCTTACAATCGGCAATATACTCTTTTATCTTTTCCACTGAAGGCATGCTGCTGGAGCAAGAATGGCTTGAAATCAACAAAGAAGCTGATGCACTTCCAAATTCCAAACAATCAATGATATCCCAACCTTCTAATAGCCCATACAGGAAAGCAGATGCATAACCATCGCCACCGCCAAAGCCCTTCAACACTTTTGCTGGGAAAGGCTTAATGCTAAAGTTTTGGCCATCATTTGTATAGGCCGTAGATCCATCTTTACCATGCTTAATAACCACAATCTTAGCTCCCTTTTGATGCCAGTATTCCGCTGTTTCCAAATCTGTTTTGTGAGGTGCCAGAATTTGTTCGGTCAAATCATATTCTTCTCTGGAACCAAAAATAATATCGGCATGAGAAGCAATTATTGGATAATATACTCCCATTTCTTCATGACTTTGCCAGTTATAATTTCGGTAATCAATATCAAAAATAACAGGCGTTTGCGTCTTTTTAGCCAGAAATAGAGCTTTTAGCGCTGCTTCACGGGAAGGACTTTCTGACAATGACGTACCTGAAATCAACAATGCTTTACTTTCCCTAATGTATGTCTCATCAATATCTGTCATATTCAATTGCAAGTCTGCAATTTTGTTTCGATACATCAAGATACTACTTTCTTGGGGGCTCAATATTTCCGTAAAAGTTAATCCAATTTTTTCCCCATGCTCACAGCGTTTAATATGAGATATATCCACACCTTCAGCCTGCATAAAATTGGTCACATAATCACCAAATTGATCATCAGATACTCTGGCAAAAAAGCCACATTTTTTCCCCAACCGAGACAAGCCTACAGCAATATTAGCCGGAGAACCACCTACATACTTCTTAAAAGTAGTACATTCCGATAATGGTTTGTAATAATCCTCTGGATTCAAGTCCACCGCAATACGTCCCAACATAGTAACATCAAATTTTCGTGTAGGATTAAATTCAATATATTTCATAATTTGCCTCTCTTCCTTTTTCGGCTGTTAAGAAATCGCAGCGTATATATTAATCATCTATTCGCTCCATATTGAATACCCGGATATGATGTTTCACTATTTCGTAAGCTGCTTCTGAAAATTTCTCGTGCATGTGATAAAAATCTAACGGATTCGCTGTTGAGGTATAAGCTTTTGCTGCTTTGGTAATAGCGTTGCAGGTAGCCGTAGCAATATTAATTTTTGTTATACCCAATCGTATACATTTTTGAAAATCACTATCAGAAATACCGCTACCGCCATGTAACACAAGGAATTGTTCTGGCAATAAACTGTGAATTAGCTGAAGGATGTCAAATTGCAAATTAGGCTCCCCCTTATAATTACCATGCTTATTGCCAATGGCAATTGCCAATGCATCCACATTTGTTTCTTCTACGAATTTAACTGCAGCCTGGGGTTCCGTATAAATAACTCCATAATCCACTAAGCCGTCTTCACCTTTGCCAACCCTACCTAATTCAGCTTCCGTTGTTGCCTTGTAAGGACTTGCGAATTCAATCATTTGTTTGGTGTTTTTGACATTTTCTTGAAAGTCTAATGTGGATCCGTCGTACATTACTGATGTAAATCCCATAGCCAATGCTTCTCTCAAAGTAGCAAACGTTATACCATGGTCCAAATGCACAGCTATATCCACCTTTGCATTTTTCGCTGCCCCTAGCATTGCTGCACCGACATAATGCAGAGGCGCTGTCTTAAATCTAGGCTCCGCCAGCTGGATGATAATCGGTGTATTCAAATCTTCTGCTGCTTTGATAGCACCAATTAATGCATCAATATCATAAACACTAAAGGATCCCACTCCTTTGCCTTGCTTTCTTGCAGAACACAACAACTCTTTCGTACTTACAATTGACATAAGTTTTTCACCTGCCAACATGATTTTTACTAGTTGCTTGACTTCTGTAATCAGCTGTTATCTGATATCAAGATTATTTTTCGACATTTTCTTCTTTACTTTTGTTTTCTTTATTTGCATTGTCTTGTGAATATTCGTGATATAACCGCAACATTATAGAAGAGATACCATCTTCTATAATAGATATAGCAGCTTGTGTATTTCTTAGTGCTAACGCTTCTTTTAACTGTTGATGTTTATCATAAAGCATAATCAGGTTTTGTGATTTTTTTAATGGAGCATACAAGAACCAATTTCTAACATTACACCTTGACCATGTATTCAAAAGCACTTCATTGGAAGTCGCTTCGATTACGAGACGATGAAAAGTTGCATCACATGAAGAAAATGAAGATAGATTGCCGATCTGAGCACAGTTACACATTTCTCTTAACACTTCATCCAGTTTTTTACAAAGAGTCATCAGATCTTCATCAGCAAGAAGATAAATAGCATCTTTAACGCTTTTCACCTCAAGCCACATGCGAACATTATAATTGTCTACAACATATTTATCTGACATTTTTTTAACACGTGATCCCTTAAAGGGGATTGTTTCCACAAGGCCGATAGAATCCAAATCACGTATTGCCTCACGTACCGGGCCTTGTGAAACTCCTAGCTCTTTTGCCCAATATGTCTCCAAAATTTTATCACCAGGTGCTAGCCTGCCTGAAAATATCGCTGCTCTGATTTTGTTAGCAATATCTTTTCTAAGTACATTGCGCTTATTTTGTGTTATATCCATAATATTCCCTTTTTTCATGATTTATACCCCAACAATTTATTATCTCCGCTAGATTATAACATTATTTTGTTAATTTTTCTTTGAATTACGGTAGTAATAGCACTTTAAACGCAGTCTTATTCCTCGCAATTTCAAAACCTTTTTCCCAATCCTTTAGAGACAATTTCATGCTAACGAAGGGAGCAACATTAATTTTATGTTTTTCCAACATATCCATGGTAATCTTCCATGTTGATAAAGCTGTGGAATTAGTTGCAGTAACGGTAATTTCTTTCTCAAATATAGTATTAAAATTAACGTTAATTTCGCCAGCATATAAACCCACTTGCAACAAGGTTCCATGTATTTTAATAATCTTCAAGCAATTAGCAAGAGATTGTGCCACGCCAGTACATTCACATACTATATCTGCCCCTGACGGATTAACAGAATACACAGCTTTCTCTAATTGGGTGTAATTTTCCGCGATATCATCTACACCCATATTCTTGGCAAGTGCTAATCTTTCTCTGTCAACGGGAATTCCCACCATTACTACATATGCGCCACGACTTTTCAACGCTTGAGCAACAAATTGACCCATAGTTCCTGGACCACTGACTACTGCTACATCCCCTTGATGAACAACTATTCTTTCATAAACGCCTCTTATTGTACACCCTAAAGGCTCCGCAACTGCATATAATAGTTTATTCGGTTCATCAGCTGGAACTTTAAAGCAAAATTTGGCAGGCATAACCATATATTCAGCCATAGCTCCATTTTTAAAAACACCAACTGATTGGTGCGTCTTACATAGTGTTACTTCGCCACGTCGACAAAATTCACACTTTCCGCAATTGTAGGCAGCGGGAATTCCTGTAACCCAATCCCCTACTTTAAGATTACCACAATCGCCACAACATTCATCAACAATACCGACAAATTCATGTCCAAGAACAACTGGAATAGCTGTCTCTCTTTCATCATTTATGGCATGTATATCAGATCCACAAATGCCACATGCTTTAATTGCGATTCTAACTTCTCCATCCAATGGTTTTGGAACAGGTATATCACGAATAGATACCCCTTCGTATCCTTTAGCGAACTTGACAAGTGCTTTCATTATTTTCTCCTTGCTTTCTATGTTTACAAAATATAGTCAACGGCTCGCTACATTTTCACTTATTAATAATCATAAAAGCAAATTTGTAGCGAGCCGTTTAAACTATGTAAATCAGAGGGGGAAAAATTAGTGGAACATCAAATTTGGAAGAAATAAAGAAATCTGAGGCACAAAAATCAATAGTAACAGACAAACTACAACCATTGACAAATATGCCGGCAAATATGGTAATACTTCTTTCATTTTAGCTTTGACAATACCCATAGTGATAAACAGCACACCACCAACGGGAGGTGTTACACCTGCATAAACAAGAGTGACAACCATTACCAAGGCAAATTGAACAGGATCAATTCCAAATTTTCCAGCAACAGGCATTAAGATAGGAGCACAAATAATTGTTGCTGAAATAGTTTCAATAAACATGCCGACAAAAAGTAGGAAAAGAACCAGTAAAATCATAATAACATATTTGCTACTTGTTAATTCTACCAAGAAACTAATAACAAAAGCAGGTATTTTGGCAAATGCTACAAGCCAACTAAATACATTAGCAGCAGCAACAATAAGTAAGGCCATTGTAGATGCTCCTGCTGCATCCACTAATATTTCAGGGACCTCTTTTAATGTGAATCCCTTATATATAAATAGACTTACCAATAAAGCATAAAATACAGATACTGCACCTGCCTCAGTTGCTGTAAAAACACCACTGACAACACCACCAATTATAATGACCGGCATAAAAAGTGCCCAACTGGCATCTTTAGTGGCTGCAATAATTTCCTTAGCAGTAGCTTTACGCTCACCCTTAATGCCCAATTTCTTAGCATAAAAATAGGTAACAACCATAGTACCACCGCCGATTATTAATCCAGGAAAAATTCCTGAAATGAACAACTCTCCTATGGACTGATTCGTTAAAGAACAGTAAATAATCATAGTAAGGCTTGGTGGAATAATAGGGCCAAGTGACCCGGCAGTAGCTTGAATAACTGCTGCCAGTCCCTTAGGGTATCCTTTCTCCAACATAGGTGGCATGATAATAGCTCCTACAGCTGCCGTATCTGCCGCAGCTGACCCGCTGATACCGGCGAAAATAACACTCGTCAAAATATCAACCATACCAAGGCCACCAGTTATATGGCCTACCAAAACATGAGAAAATTTAACAAGCCTCTGCGAAATACCACCTCGGCCCATTAATTCTCCTGCCAGCATGAAAAAGGGAATTGCCATTAGACTGAAAGAATTTACAGCAGAGAACATTCTTGTTGCAACTAAAGAAATGGGGCACTGTGTCACAATCAAACCAACAATTGATCCGAGTCCCATTGAAAAAGCAATAGGAACACCCATAAAAAGGAGTACAAGAAATACTATAAACGCTTCTAACATTCTTTTTCCAACTCCTTTCTTGCCTTCAGTGTTCTTCTAAACCATTCGATTTGCTCAATGAGCATGACAATTCCGCCTACTGGAATTGCAAGGTTCATAATACCCATATTTGCG
>Ga0268357_100618_pt1 | contig 40583 bp, 35 predicted proteins | sample BioMet10_FD_192466 | JGI IMG/M metagenome (GOLD analysis project Ga0268357, IMG submission 192466) | Sewage microbial communities from Oakland, California, United States - Biofuel 10 (Illumina Assembly) | ecosystem: Engineered > Wastewater > Sewage > Unclassified | place: USA: California... | reverse complement strand
GCAAAAATCAAACAATTTAGGGCACAGCTTAGAGGAGTGATTGATATAAAGTTTTTCTTCTTTAGATTGACTAAGCTTTATGCATAGCCCCACTAAATATCGGGTGAGCCTCTTTGATTGTCTGATGAAAGCAAGTAGATATGCTAACATTGTATAAACTTCAGGGATGGACTCTTTTTTATGATAAATTATCGTATTTTCCCTTTGTTAGATTAAAGATTTAGCTAATTTTGCAGCGGAAAACTAATAAATTAGCACCAGAAGAAAATATGGATAACAGTAAAATTGTAGGAGAGAAGATTAAAGCACTTCGCGAAGCAAAGGAAATAAGTATAAATGATCTGGCAGATCGTTCCGGTTTAGCTGTTGAGCAGATTGAACGTATTGAGAATAACATAGATATACCTTCACTGGCTCCACTGATTAAAATAGCACGTGTGCTTGGCGTTCGTTTAGGTACATTTCTTGATGATATGGATGATCAGGGACCCGTACTTTGCCGTAAAAAAGAGGCTAGTGATACCATAAGCTTTTCTAATAATGCGGTTCGTTCCCGCAAACACATGGAGTATCATTCTCTTTCAAAATCTAAAGCAGACCGACACATGGAGCCTTTCATTATAGATGTGGCCGAGAGTTCGGATAATGAATTCATACTCTCTTCTCACGAAGGAGAAGAATTTATTATGGTTATGGAAGGCACTATGGAAATTAACTATGGAAAGGACACATACGTACTTGAAGAAGGCGACAGTATTTACTACGATTCTATTGTGCCTCACCATGTACATGCTTTTGAAGGACAAGCGGCTAAAATATTAGCTGTAATCTATACTCCTATTTAATATACACATCTATGCAGTTATTTGACAGAACCTTGGGGCAGTGGCTTGAACACTGGGCTGAGGTAACTCCCGATAAGGAATACATTGTCTATTCCGACAGAAACTTACGCTTTACCTGGAAGCAATTTAACGAACGTGTTGACGAAATGGCAAAGGGGCTTCTCTCTATTGGTGTGACAAAAGGTTCACATGTGGGGATCTGGGCAACAAATGTGCCGGATTGGCTCACATATCTTTATGCCTGTGCCAAGATTGGAGCTATATATGTAACGGTTAACACCAGCTATAAATTATCTGAACTGGAATATCTTTGCAAAAACTCGGATATGCACACATTGTGCATTACTAACGGAGATCGTGACAGTGACTTTGTAGAGATCGTTTATAAGATGCTTCCCGAACTGAAAACTACCCAACGTGGTCATCTGCAAAGTAAGCGTTTTCCGGAAATGAGAAATGTGGTTTATATTGGGCAAGAGAAGTTTCGTGGAATGTATAACACCTCGGAAGTGCTTCTTCTTGGAAAGAATGTGGATGATGCCTGTTTGATTGAAGCGAAAAAACAGGTAAACTGTCATGATGTGGTAAATATGCAATATACATCCGGTACCACCGGCTTTCCTAAAGGTGTTATGTTGTCTCACCATAACATTGCAAATAATGGATACCTAACCGGCGAACACATGAAATTCACTGCCGATGATAAACTCTGCTGTTGCGTACCTTTGTTCCATTGCTTTGGAGTGGTGCTTGCCAGTATGAATGTATTGACGCATGGCTGCACACAGGTAATGGTGGAGCGTTTTGATCCGTTAGTTGTTCTTGCTTCTATTCACAAAGAGCGGTGTACTGCTGTTTATGGAGTGCCTACCATGTTTATAGCAGAACTTCATCACCCCATGTTCGATATGTTTGATCTTACCTCTCTTCGTACAGGAATTATGGCCGGTTCCCTTTGTCCGGTAGAACTGATGAAGCAGGTACAGGAAAAGATGTTCATGAGGGTAACCAGCGTATATGGCTTGACAGAGACTTCTCCCGGAATGACTCATACTCGCATAGATGATTCGTTTGATTCTCGTTGCAATACTGTGGGATATGAATTTGAATTTACTGAAGTGAAAGTTCTCGATCCCGAAACGGGAGAAGAGTGTCCTGTAGGTGTTCAGGGTGAAATGTGTAACCGTGGTTATAATACCATGAAAGGGTACTATAAGAATCCTCAGGCAACAGCCGAAGTGATTGATAAGAATGGTTTTCTTCATTCTGGCGACCTTGGCATAAAAGACGAGGATGGCAACTATCGTATTACCGGACGAATTAAAGATATGATAATTCGTGGAGGCGAGAATATCTATCCACGTGAGATAGAAGAATTCTTATATAAACTTCCCGGAGTAAAAGATGTGCAGGTGGCAGGAGTACCTTCTCAGAAATATGGCGAGGCAGTAGGTGCATTTATAATCCTTCACGAAGGTGTGGATATGGAAGCATCTGATGTACGTGAATATTGTAAAGACAAAATAGCAAGATATAAAATACCCAAATATATATTCTTTGTGAATGAGTTTCCGATGACGGGAAGTGGTAAAATTCAGAAATTCAAATTGAAGGAGCTGAGTTTAAAACTTTGTGAAGAACAAGGCATTGAAGTTATCTAATAGTTAGAACATAGCTTTTTAGTCCCGGATAAAAGATCTTAAGGTTTTTTGTCCGGGACTTCTTTTTTATATCTTCTGCGGCTCCTTTGTTCAGACGGAACCAAAAGAAAATATAAAGAGGTGAGTATCATGCTTAAAAAATCGGAATACCTTTTGTTACAGTATACAGAAAATCTTATCTTTGCCAAATTAATTTAATAAACTAATTATATTTTAGTATGTCTACAAAATTATTCTCTGAGCTGCCTTATAAAGTGGCAGACATTACGCTTGCAGACTTTGGTCGCAAGGAACTCGATCTGGCAGAACAAGAAATGCCCGGGCTAATGGCTCTTCGCGAAAAGTATGGAGAATCTAAACCTCTGAAAGGCGCTCGTATTATGGGCTCGCTTCACATGACCATTCAAACAGCGGTGTTGATTGAAACATTGGTTGCTTTGGGTGCAGATGTGCGTTGGTGCTCATGTAATATATATTCTACGCAAGACCATGCTGCCGCTGCTATTGCTGCTGCCGGAGTTCCTGTTTTTGCATGGAAAGGTGAAACATTGGAAGAATACTGGTGGTGTACTTTGCAGGCACTTACTTTCCCTGGTCACCAGGGACCAACAGTGATTGTTGACGATGGTGGTGATGCTACCATGATGATTCACTGCGGATATGATGCTGAGAAAGATGCTTCTTTCCTCGATAATGAAGTCAGCGCAGAAGATGAAAAGCAACTGTATGCAATCCTGAAAAATGTATTGAAGGAAGACAACGGAATGTGGGCACGTATGGTACCTGAAATTCGTGGTGTATCTGAAGAAACAACAACAGGTGTCCACCGTTTGTATCAGATGATGGAAGAAGGAAAGCTTCTTTTCCCTGCATTTAACGTGAACGACTCAGTTACCAAATCTAAATTCGATAACTTGTACGGTTGCCGCGAGTCTTTGGCTGACGGTATCAAACGTGCTACTGACGTGATGATTGCCGGTAAGGTAGCTGTTGTTTGTGGTTACGGTGATGTGGGTAAAGGCTGTTCTCACTCTATGCGTTCTTACGGAGCAAGAGTTATCGTTACTGAAATTGATCCTATCTGTGCACTTCAGGCTGCAATGGAAGGCTTTGAAGTAATGACAATGGAAGATGCAGCAAGCCAGGGAAATATCTTTGTTACTACAACAGGGAATATTGATATCATCCGCATCGATCATATCGAAAAGATGAAAGATCAGGCTATCATCTGTAACATTGGTCACTTCGACAATGAAATACAGGTTGAGAACCTGAAGAACTATCCTGGTATCAAGAGCCGCAATATCAAACCACAAGTTGATCAATACTTCTTCCCAGACGGACATTCTGTTCTTCTTCTTGCTGACGGTCGTTTGGTTAATCTTGGTTGTGCAACAGGTCACCCATCATTTGTAATGAGTAACTCATTCACAAACCAGACATTGGCTCAGATTGAACTGTTCCAGAAGAAATATGAAATTAATGTTTATCGTTTGCCTAAAGAATTGGACGAAGAAGTAGCCCGTCTCCACCTTGAAAAGATTGGAGTGAAGTTAACCAAACTGACTCCTGAGCAAGCTGCTTACATTGGTGTTTCAGTTGATGGTCCTTATAAAGCAGATCATTACAGATATTAATTCAGATAAAAAATTGCAAGTAGAAAGTTCAACTATAAAAGATTATGATGAAGAAATCATTGCCAGATATTATTGCGATTGTTGCATTCGTTATTATATCGCTGGCCTATTTCTTTCCGGCAATAACGGAAGGAAGAGTTCTTGCCCAACATGATGCTGTTGCAAGTATCGGGCTGGGACAGGAGTCTAAGGAATTCACGGAAAAAACAGGTGAGCGTTCACGGTGGACTAATGCTGTATTTGGTGGCATGCCTACTTATCAGATCTCACCAAGTTATGACTCCACAAGTTTACTTCAGAAGGTAGAAAAGGGTTACAGACTCTTCTTGCCCGATTATGTTTACATGGTTTTCATTATGCTGCTTGGTTTCTATATCCTGATGCGGGCATTTGATTTCTCAGTCTATCTTTCGGTATTGGGAGCCATAGTCTGGGCTTTCTCTTCTTATTTCTTTATTATCATTGGTGCCGGACATATCTGGAAATTTGTTACGCTGGCTTACATCCCGCCTACAATTGCCGGAATAGTGCTTGCCTATAGGAAGAAATATCTGATTGGTGGAGTGCTTACCGCTTTCTTTGTTGCATTGCAAATCCTCTCTAACCATGTGCAGATGACTTACTATTTCTTGTTTGTCATTCTCTTTATGGTTATCGCTTATTTTGTTGAGGCTTACAAAAACAAAGAGCTGCCCCACTTCTTTAAAGCAAGTGGTGTGCTTATTGTTGCAGCACTGATTGGTGTGTCTGTAAATATCTCAAATCTGTATCACACGTATGAGTATAGTAAGGATACCATGCGTGGCAAGTCTGAACTGGTGAAAAAGAATAATGCCAATCAGACTAACAGCGGACTGGAACGCGACTATATTGTACAGTGGAGCTACGGCATCGGAGAAACCTTCTCTTTGCTTGTTCCTAATGTGAAAGGTGGAGCTTCCGTTCCTTTGGCTGCCAATGAATCAGCTATGGAGAAAGCAAATCCTCAGTATTCTCAGCTTTATAGTCAGATAGGACAATATTGGGGAGAACAACCTGGTACTTCCGGTCCGGTTTATGTAGGTGCATTTATACTAACGCTCTTTTTCCTGGCGCTCTTTATTGTAAAGACTCCTGTTAAATGGGCATTGCTTGCAGCTACAGTTTTGTCTGTACTCCTTTCATGGGGACAGAACTTTATGGGCTTTACCGATTTCTTCCTCGATTATATCCCTATGTACTCCAAGTTCAGAGCGGTATCTTCTATTCTTGTGATAGCAGAATTTACCATCCCTTTACTTGCTATACTTGCATTGAAAGAGATTATTGACAAACCACAGGTCTTAAAGCAAAACCTGAAGTATTTCTATATCAGTTTAGGACTTACAGGCGGAATCGCATTATTGTTTGCTTTGGCTCCGGGAATGTTCTTCTCTTCTTATATATCCAGTAGCGAAATGCAGGCTTTGCAGAACGGAATTCCGGCCGATCAGCTTTCTCCGATTATTGCCAACCTGACAGAGATTCGCCAAAGCATATTCACTTCGGATGCATGGAGAAGTTTTATTATTATTCTGATAGGTGCAGCTTTAATCCTTGCGTACAATACTGGCAAGCTGAAAGCGAAGTGGATGGTTGTAGCTCTGACAATTCTTTGTTTGGGAGATATGTGGGGTGTAGACAAGCGTTATCTGAAAGATGCAGATTTTGTAGAACCGGAACAGCGTTTGGCTGTAGTTCAGAAAACTCCTACCGATGAGTTTATTCTTCGTGACAAGAGTCTGGATTACCGTGTGCTTAATTTTGCAGTCAGCACATTCAATGATAATAATACTTCTTACTGGCACAAGAGCGTAGGTGGGTACCATCCGGCTAAGCTGAGACGTTATCAGGAGATGATTGAAAATCATATTTCTAAGGAAATGACATACCTGCAACAGCAGATTCCAGCAGTCCAGGGAGATATGACAAAGATTAATTCGGACTCTATCGGCGTAATAAATATGCTGAATACCAAATACTTTATCTTCCCAACCGGAGGTGGTAAAACTGCTCCTGTTCAGAATCCGTATGCTTATGGCAATGCGTGGTTTGTTGAGAACGTGAAATATGTTCAGACTGCCAATCAGGAAATTGAAGCTCTGAATACAACAGTGCCTACTAAAACAGCAGTCGTAGCCGATAACTTCAAACAGGCATTAAATGGTGTTCAAACAGCATTCAAAGATTCCTTGTCTACTGTTAAACTAACCTCTTATGCCCCGAATGCATTGGCATACGAAACCTCTTCATCTAAGGACGGAGTAGTTGTCTTTGCTGAAATTTACTATCCGGGATGGCAGGCTTATCTGGATGGCAAAGCAGTGCAACACGGACGTGCAGACTATATTCTTCGTGCAATGAATGTTCCGGCCGGTAAGCATAAGATAGAGTTTAAGTTCGATCCTCAGTCTATTCATACAACTGAAAACATTGCTTATGTTGCTTTAGGCTTATTAATCCTTGGAGCAATAGGAGTAATTGTCATTGAAGTCAGAAAGAAGAAGGCATAAAGTTTTCTGATAAGAAATAAAAATCGCCGGTTATGCATCTTTTTATAAGTGCTTAGCCGGCGATTTTGTTTGAAACTCGGATATTTTTGTACTCTATGACTTTCTTAAGAATTCATTTAGCCAAATTAAGAAATAATATATTGCCATATTGGGAAGTATTAATAGGCCAAATAGGGAAATGAAATAATGCCAAACTCGGAAGTTTATATTAGATTTATTTATTAAATTGATTGATTATAAGATATTTAATTCTATATTTGTAGCACAATATAAATAATCGTTGATTATGCAGATAAAAGACTATTATCCAAGAATCGTAGATAAACTTCTTGATTTGCAATTGCAATCCTCTGGAGCAGTGCTTATTGAGGGAGCTAAATGGATTGGAAAGACTTATACTGGACGAGCAAAGGCCAATAGCGTGCTGTATATGCAAGACACAGACCATGCTGCGTCTTATCTGAAAATGGCAGAAACTCAACCTTCGCTTTTATTAAGGGGAGAGACTCCTCGTTTATTGGATGAATGGCAAGAAGCTCCTGTGTTATGGGATGCAGTTCGCTTTGCGACTGATCAGCGAGGCGAGATGGGACAATTCATTCTGACAGGTTCTGCTGTACCAAAGGATGGTGAGACTAAACACACTGGTACAGGTAGAATTGCCAGAGTTCTTATGCGCCCAATGAGCTTGTATGAATCGAAGGAGTCAAGTGGCGATGTATCTCTGAAGGCTTTGTTTGATGGTGTAGAAACTGTCGAAGGCTTTAATAGTATTACAATTGAGCAAATGGCTTTTATACTTTGCCGTGGAGGATGGCCTGCCGCTGTTAAACAAACAAATGAAAAAGTGGCTTTGCAAATAGCCCGTAACTATGTAATGCAAGTGTCCGAACAGGATATTCAGCGTGTGGATGGTACAGAGAAGAACCCCGATCGTGTTCGCCTTGTTTTGCGCTCATTGGCTCGCAATATCTCCACTATGGCTACCATCCAAACTATCAAGGCTGATATTGAAGCCAATGATAGTATGGTTTCTGATAAAACTATTGCCAACTATATCAATGCCCTTCGTCGAATCTATGTAGTAGAGGATATTCCTGCATGGCAACCTTCACTACGTTCAAAAACTGCTATCCGTACATCAAGCAAGCGTCAGTTTGTTGATCCATCAATAGGCTTGGCTGCTCTTCGTGCAAATCCGGAAAGTATATTAAAAGACTTCAATACATTTGGTTTTTTCTTTGAATCCCTTTGTGCTCGCGATATACGTGTATATGCTGCTGCCAATGATGGCGAAATCTATCACTACCGAGACAAAAGTAACTTAGAGAGTGATATGATAATCAGACTTAACGATGGTCGATGGGCGCCCGTTGAAGTTAAATTGGGTTCAAAAGAAATAGAAGAGGCTGCCAAACACTTACTGGAATTAAAGGAAAAAATAGATATCAGCAAAGTTGGAGAACCATCTTTTATGATGATTCTAACTGGTGGGCAATATGCCTATCGTCGAGATGATGGCGTGTATGTGGTGCCAATCGGTTGCTTAAAAGATTAAAGCAATTCACCCCCCCCCAAAAAAAAAACTACTTATATTTGTTTTTGGACATGATTCATCTTTATATATCTTCTTTTGATTGTTAAAATAAGGTCACTCTTTACTTTTTTTTACTACTTTTGCATTTAGTCCAATATTTATGTAATCGATTAATTATTCGTTGGTAATCATTCAAAATATTTCAATAAATGATAACAAAAGCTGAAACTAAGCAGTTTCAATATGAAATACAAACCTATCAGGAAGACTGTGTAACAAACATTACTAGCCTTTTTGAAAGGCTTCGCCAAAAAGCAAATTTTGGAGATGTGCTGACGGCACACCATAAAAAGCAAAGATACAATTTCCCAGTTCAAGACACTAAAAACATTGATATAATGATGGAAACGGGAACGGGTAAAACGTTCACGTTTATCAAAACTATTTTTGAACTAAGCAAAAATTTTGGCTACAAAAAATTTATTGTTCTTATACCAACCGATCCAATTCGTGAGGGAACAAAAACAAACTTTGAGGACACCAAAGATTATTTTAAGAGTTTTTACGCCAATGAGAGAGAAAAGGAAATTGAAACCTTTGTATACGAAAGAGGGAACATTGCTGCGGTAAAACAATTTATCGGAACTTCGCATTTATCGGTTTTGGTAATGACACCAAGCTCGTTTAATAGCAAGGACAATATTCTGAATCGTCCGTTAGAACGAGAGATGAACGAACCTGAATTTTTTATAAATAATCAAGAATCTCCAGGGTCATATTTGGAATGTTTAAAACGCCTAAATCCGATTGTGATAATGGACGAACCTCACCGTTTTGAAGGCAATGCCTTTAAAACCTATTTTGAGGGATTTGATAATTACTATTTGCGTTTTGGAGCCACGTTCCCAAAGAAAAAAGATAGTTTGCCATTATCAAACGTGGCGTTTGTATTAGACAGCATTTCTTCTTTCCGACAAAACTTGGTGAAGAAAATTGTGGTCTATACGCAAGACGTAGTTGAAAACACAGATACACTTATTGGCATTGACAACAAAAAAGCCATTGTAAGCACTTTAACCAACGGAATTATTGTAAGACGAGAATTAGGTATTGGTGCAGTTTTCAACGGTAAAAGCATAAAGAAAATAAATAAAGACACCATTGTTTTAGCAGACGACACCATTGAAAAAGTTGATTATTCCTTGTCGGATGAATCATTGAGAGCAATGATTAAGGAAACAATCAAAATTCATTTTGAAAAAGAAAAAGGACTTTATGAGCAAGGTATAAAAGCACTCACCTTGTTTTTTATGGAAAGCGACACAAGTTTGTTCCGTGGGGATAATCCGAAAATCAAAAACATTTTTGAAGAAGAATATAAAAAACAATACGGAGAAATTTTAAGCAAACTTGACCAAACAAGCGATTACTTTAAATACCTGCAAAACGATTTTGACAGCGAGAACACCCTGCAAGTTCACAAAGGATATTTTTCAGGCGACAAAGGAAACGCAGATGAAAAAGTAAAAGTGGGAGTTGATGAGATTCTGAAAGACAAAAAGAAATTGCTTTCGTTTGAAAGTCCTACACGTTTCATTTTTTCTATTTGGGCTTTGCAAGAAGGTTGGGACAACCCGAATGTATTTACCATTTGCAAACTATCCAATCAGGGAAGCGAAATATCAAAACTTCAACAAATTGGAAGGGGTTTACGCATTTGCGTAAATCAAAACTTGCAGCGTAACACGCTTAAAAAGCTGAATGATGACCAGGAAGCTTTTTGGAAAATCAATAACCTTGATGTGGTTGTTTCAAGCAAAGAACACGGTTTTGTAGAGGCAATACAAAATGAAATTTTAAACAACTCTTTCTTAATTGCCGAAACATTTACAGAACAGGAACTTAAAAAAATACTCAAAGAAAAATCGGGCTTTGATGATACGACTGTTCGTAATATTTTCAAAACACTTGATGACAAAGAAATAATTGTCTTTAAAGCGACTGTCGATGGAATAGATGTTTACGAAAAATCGCCGGAGTTTTCAGCCATACTCAAAGAACAAAATTTGCCCGAAGAACAAGTAAAAGCAATTGAAAGCCTGTTTGCGACCGACACGAATACTTATATTCAGAAAGCCGAGAAGAAAAAAGAGAAAAAGAAAGTTTTCATAAAGGCTACGCACCTGCAAGAGTTCCAAAACCTATGGAACGCTATCAACAAAAATGCTTTTTACGTTTTAGACATTTTGAGCGAAGAACAGGAAAGCCACTTGATACAAAACATAAAAATGCAAATAGAAGCCGTAAACATTGAGGAAATTTTGTTGCAAACCATTCGTGCAGAACTTAACGTGAACAAGATTGGCGAACAAGGAGCGATTACAGAAAAACTAACTGATACGGTTTCCTACAAAAGCAAAGTTGATTATTTGGAGTTGGTTCGCACTTTGTCAAACAATACCAAAACGCCTATTTCGTTTGTTGTAAAAGTTTTCAATGCTTTAAGTGATGACTTCAAGAATAAAATGCTATGCAATAATCCTGAACAAGCTCAAAGAGAAATTTCCGAAATAATCAATAAGAACTTAATTGCAATACTCAAAGCAAACGTTAAGTATGACGGAATCAATGGCATAGGATTGCCAAATGTTTTCAAAACTGAAAATGAAAAAACGTATTTAGATACAGGAAGCGTTGGTAAGTTCCAAAAAGACATTGCAGGAGATTTTTCTTTGAAATCGAAATGGGTATTTGAAGAAGTGATTGAATATGACAGCGATTTTGAATTGGAAATTGTTGAGCAAGATCCGGACATTGACAGCATAGAAATTTTCGGCAAACTACCACGCCTAAAAATTAAAACCCCGTTAGGAGATTACAACCCCGACTTTTGCTATGCTATCAAAACCACAGAGGGTAACAAAGTTATTCTTGTTGTGGAAACCAAAGGCTACAAATCGTCAACAGCAATACCCCCAGAGGAAAAAGGGAAGATTGACTTTGCCAAAAAGTATTTCGAGGCATTAAGCGAATACTACAAAGACCAGGACATTAAAATTTCATTTAAGGAACGTATAAATAAAACGCAATTAGCAGCATTGATAAACAACGCATAAAACAATGGCAGAGCAAGAATTTATAAACGAAGGATTTACGGTTGTTGGAACTGAAAATAACGATAACAAATTGTTGAGTTTTCTTAAAGAAAACTATCCTAATGTAATACGTGATACCGAAATAAACTTAGAGGAATTAAAAGCCGTATTAGGTTTACCCATTGATGAAAAAGTAAACGGTTACGGGCTTAATTTTGTGGGTAGAAATTTTGCTAGGGCAAAATATGCTCAAAAAATAGAAAAAGAACTCCGTCTCAATACTACTTTAAGTAAGAATATAGATACGACTCAGAATTTAGTGCTTAAAGGCAATAATTTGGATAGCTTGAAAATCCTCAAAAACTATTATAGTGGACAAATTAAATGTATTTACATTGACCCGCCATATAACACAGAAAACGATGAATTTGTATATCCCGATAAGTTTGACAAAGAAGAAGCTGAAGTATTGGGTTTGGCAAATTTGAGCGAAAGCGATTTTGCACGAATGGATTTTTGCTTTAAAACCAAAAAAAGCCACAATGGTTGGCTGGCATTTATGTACCCACGTTTGCTTTTGGCAAGAGATTTACTGAGCAATGACGGAGTTATTTTTATCAGTATTGACGATAACGAACAAGCCAATCTAAAACTGCTTTGTGATGATGTTTTTGGAGAGGAGAATTTTGTGACATGTTTTAATGTAAAAGCTAATCCTAGAGGTAGGCAATCTGATAGTAATGTAGCTACACTTCATGATTACCTCTTATGTTACGCGAAAAATCAAGATTCTATTGAGTTAAATGGTATTCCATTAACAGAAGAGGACATTGAAGAATTTGACCAATTTGATAAAGATGGAAAAGCATGGCGTGAACTTGGCTTGCGTCAAAGAGGCTCTGCTTCTTTAAGATCAGACAGACCAGATATGTTTTTTCCAATCTATGTTAATCCACAGGATTTTTCAGTGAGTATAGAAAAAACCAGTTCACATACTATTCCAGTTATTCCAAAGAAATCTACAGGAGTTGAAGGTAGATGGATGTGGGGTATTGATAAGGTTAGAAGGGAGAATAGCAGAGTATATGCTAGGCTAATAAAAAAAAGGGGTGAGTTTGATATTTTTATCAAAGATTATTTGGAAAGAAACGATGAAATACGAACAAAGAAACCAAAATCTATTTGGTTTGAAAAGGATGTAAATACTGAAGCTGGAGGCAAATTGGTTAAGTCTCTTTTTGGAGCAGCCGTCTTTTCTTACCCCAAACCAGTTGGTTTAATAAAGAAGGTAGTTTCTTTAAGTACTAATGCAAATGAGATAGTACTTGACTTTTTTGCAGGTTCAGGAACCACAGGGCACGCTGTAATGGAATTAAACAAAGACGGAGGAAACCGTAAATTCATTCTGTGCCAAATAGATGAGCTAATAAAACAAGACAAACCGGCTTATAAGTTTTGTTTGGAGAATAGCTTGCCACCGGCGATATCAAGCATTACCATAGAGCGATTAAAACGTGCAGGTGAAAAAATTGCCAAAGAAATAGAAGAAGAAAACAAAAAAACAGGAATGTTTGAAGAACACAAAAAACAACTTCCGGATATTGGTTTTAAGGTCTTTGACAGTGTAGAAGCACCAAAGCTAAAAGTTGATGACAAAGGTCAAATTTCAATAACTGAAAATGAAACGGATGTTTTAAGTCGCATTTACAATATGATTTTCACTGTTGGTTTAGACGAGCCTACACAAGTTCCCGAAGAAGTAGTGAAAGATTGCATTTACAAAATAGGCAACCATTATTACATAACCAACAGCGAGAAAATAACGAGTGATGATTATGCAAGCGCTATTAAAAAAGGAAAAGTATTTATCGATGGTTGGACAGCCAGCTTAAACGGTACATTGCAGAGCTATAAAGAAGATTTGAAAATTGTGTTCTAAAAGATGTTTGAAGAAAAAGTGATAAAAGAAGACGGTCCGGAGAATAAGTCGAAAAAATACGCTAGCTATATTCCTTTCTGGGCATGATTCATCTTTATATATTTTCTTATGTGATGGTTATGTGATAGATTACGATTCTTGTTGACTTAATGTGCCGAAAATGAGCTTTTTCTAATGTGATGTCTATGTGATAGAGTATGCCTTATGACTAATAGTATATTCATATTTATTAAAAAACGCCGGTCAAGCATATTTTCATAAATGCTTAACCGACGATTCTGTTATATTGTGTAGTTGTTACAGCCTCTACATTCGGTAAAACAAAGAATTTTACTTAAAATGTACTTGGCAAAGCCAACAATTGATATTGTATTGTCTTAGCTAAACGGTAATGACCTAAAGCATTTGGGTGTAGACGGTCAGTTTTGCTGTCATGAAAATACGGTGTGTTAGAATCGTATAGAGGATACAATCCGCTTATGGCATGTAAATCAATTAGCGGAACTGCCCAATAATCGCTTGCCTGCTTTAAAATACCGATATATGAATCTAAGTACAAGCCGAGATCATTGGCATAGTTCTCATCTGGTTGCACATTCTTTTCGCTGAATGTAGCGTAAGCGCGATGAATCGGTGTCATAATAACAATCTGTTTATTGCCATAATGCGTCTTCAGAAATGACATTACTTTGTTAATCCGCCCACAGAAAGTTGAATCGCATAATATAGGTTCGCGATGCTCGCGCGTTACTGTTTGTCCGTTGAAATTAGTCTTTTGAGTTGTTTCAGTAAAGAACTTGCCCAGCGGGGTATTGTGGTTATAATCATTTGTACCTGCCCAAATAAAAATAGCATCAATTGAATCAGCCTTTTCGCTGTATAACTTATTTGCCATTTTATATATACCATCCCATTGATAGCCACTCTTTGCATATACACAGTAATTTATTCCTATTAGCTCTTTCAGGTATTGCCAGTACCATGCAGCTGTAGCATTATTACCGGGATCGGTCATTGAATCACCTAGAAATGCTATTTTTTTGCCCTGCCATTGTGTGTTAAGTGTCTTTTCGTTTTCTTTGATAGTCATCTTTCCCATGGCCGATTGTCCATTCTGGGCACTAACCAGAGCTGGTGCCGAATTCAGTATGACTAGTACTAATGTGATTATAAACTTCTTCATTATATTTTATTTATTGATTGCCAACGTTGTTTTTGTATTTTCATTCATTATTCGTCTAATAAACCTCTTATCATGTATAAACCAGACAAACTTAGTAGATATTTTTGATTTATTGTTGCTACTGAATAAGAATATTATTCAGATTTTGTTTTGTTGATAGACAGTTAAACTAATACTTGTAAAAATGGTCATTGATAATCAGGACTTTATAAATAGTGGGTGGCACAGGTGGCAGTAAAAAAGCCTTTTTTATCCTTCCAGAAATAGAAAATTGAAAAAACCGCAAATTGCGGAATTTTCAGATTTTAGTTTTCAGAATCGAAAAAAGTATTATTTCTCTGCCACCTCTGCCACCTGCAAAAACATACACATCTATAAATCAATATATTACAAAATAGAGAAAACCCTCTGGGGTGTAGATGGTGTACATAAAAAGAGTTTTTTGGGCTTCCAGAAATAAAATTTCAGTAATTCCGCAAAATGCAGAATTTCCATTTTTTTATTTCCCAGAACGAAAAAGGAACGATTTATGTACACCATCTACACCACTCGAAAATATATCTTACTGATAATCAGATGTATTTATCTGGCTAAAAAGTGCTTAGTTGGTAATAGTAGGATAAAAGCAATATGGATTATTGTAACACTGCTCTGAAATTATTTACATGAAAAGGGAGATTAGTAATTCATAAAGGAGAGTTCAATCCAAACATGTACAAGATTAGGGGGTAAACTTGTACATGTTTATATCCAATCTTGTACATGTTTGGATTGAGAAGACTAGAATAAATTGTTAGTTGCTGCTTTTGTTTTTATTACTTTGTGTTGATGCAAGCATTAAACTTCTCTGATAGCATAATAGAAAGGATAAATACTACTAGCATTAAGTTTATTCAAAAGAGCGTAGCTCTTAATTCCTTTGCATATATTCTTTAATCTGCTTAGAGATCTCTGCCATTCCTGCTATTGAAGGATGGCCGCTTTTCTTCTCGATATTGTGAAGCTCAATGCAATCTATCTTATAATGAGCGCAGATTGTTTTGGTAGATTCGTTAATGTCATTGGTTAATTCGCTGTTTAATATAAAATAGATCTTCACGTTAGGATAGTAATCGATCATATTTGATAGGAGGTATGCTAATGCCGGACGAAATGAATAGAGGTCTTTCTTTGCCCAGTTCTCGTACTGGTATTCTCCAACAGGAGATTTAGCCCAGCAGTCATTTGTGGCACCAAATATAAATATTACATCTGGGTTGCCCAGCTTTTTCATTCTGGTGATAAAAGAACGGTCGCTGTAATCTTCCTTATGATAACCGGTATTACATATGGTTGAGCCGGAAAAAGAATTATTGACGCAAAGTTTGTAATTGTTTTCTTTGATAAACTTGTGCCACCATGTCTCACGAACCGATGTAACGTCAGTTTGATTCTTTGGATTTGCGTAATACCAAACATAGTTGGTGTCTGGTTGGAGATATCCCTCAAACGTGGAATAAGAATCGCCCAAAACAGAGATGGATTTTGAACTTTGAGCAAAAGTCAGGCTGCAACTTAGCAAGCAGAATAAGAAAAGTAGTGTACGGGTTTTCATAATATATCGTGTATTAATGTTTTTCGTATTAACTAATTTCGATCATTTTCGTGAGCTTACGAAAATGATCTTTATACATTAAATAATCTATAAGTCAGAATCTATTCTTATTTCTCAGGTTTAATAATTAACCTAATCACAAACCATACATGATGTGCAACCGTACTTATCCAGCCATAATGTTTTGCCATAATGCGGAATCGCTCTTTTAAAGATGCTTTGTGGTTTTGGGTTGTTAATCCTTCGTCCAGATAATCAATAATTGTGATGTGAGTATTGTGTAGCGTTGAGGCTTTTTTCATTACCTTGATGCACCAATCGAAATCGGCAGAGAAGCGGTAGGATAAATCGAACGGTTCAGCAAGAGTACGCTTGGCAAAGAAAGCCTGGTGGCATACCAGCATTCCCTGTTTAAAGCTTTTCCAGGTAAGCTTTTCCGGAGTCTTTAAACGGCGCATGTGCAGAAAGTTGTCATCCTTATCTACTATGGCTGTTTCTCCGTAGATAATATCCGGTAACGTATTGCCGGATATAGAATCTGATATTAGCTGAAGGGTGTTGTTTTCATGGAAGATGTCTCCGGCATTCAGAAAGCAGAGATAATCACCCGATGCTGCTGCAATACCTTTATTCATGGCATCGTAAAGTCCTTTATCGGGCTCGCTGATAACTTTGGCTATGTGGCCTTTATAGTTTTCTGCGATAGTAAGAGTCTGGTCCTTTGATGCCCCGTCAATGATGATGTATTCCCACTCTTTGTAGGTTTGCCCAACTACACTTTGAATCGTCTTTTCAATTACCTTCTCAGCATTGTAGGTAACGGTTATGACAGAGAAACGTGGATCAGGACGATTATTCATCTTTTCCGGTTATTTTATTGTAGATATCAATATACTTCTTTGCAATAATTCCTTCCGAATAGTATGTAACAACCTTGCGGGCTGCTTCTTCTGATAGGGTTGGGTATTCCGATTCATTCAGTGCCCAATGAATTCCATTGGCAAAGTCCTGAGAAGATTTGTATTCAGCCACATAACCGTTGTGAAGGTGATCAATCATTTCAGGAATACCTCCGATGTTGAAGCCTACGCAGGGAGTTCCGCAAGCCATGGCTTCCATAATGGTGTTTGGAAGGTTTTCTTCCAATGATGGAGTGACGAACAGATCTACAGAATTATAGATATCCACCATAGCCTTTTCATCACTTACAAAGTCGAGGGCATATACCGGGAAAGGGATAAGTTCTTTGAGTTGTGCCGACTGTTTTCCAAAGACCACAACTCCTGTTTTTTCTTTCATCTCAGGATATTTCTCAGCTAACAGGCGGCAGGATTCTACAAAATAGTCAATCCCTTTACGCTTATCGGTTATCTTTACCGAACCAAACAGCAACAGTTTCTTATCCTGGGGCAGGTTGCATTTATAGCGTGCTTCTTTTGTGTCGTGTGGCCTGAATAAGTTAATGTTGATAGGGTTGGGGATATTAGTTGTTCGGTGACCAATCAGCAGCAGACTCTTTTCTGCTTGTGAACGAAGCCACTGGCTGCATGCCACGAACGTGATGTTTGCATTCTTGTAAAGAGCAAGTTTTTTCTTGAATATGCGGTATGAAAGATCTTTTTTACTTCCGCCTTTGTATAGGAAAGGACAGTTGTGACAGCCTTCCTGATAGTTGGTACATTCCCTGGAGTGGTGGCAGATTCCGGTGCAAGGCCACATGTCGTGCATGGTCCATACAATAGGCTTTCCCGATTCAATAATGTGCTTTATATCATTTAACGAGAGCATTCCCTGGTTAATCCAGTGAAGATGAATAACATCAGCTTGCTTGAATTCCGGTAATGAAGTGATATTTGTTCCGGTATTTGCTATAGAAACCGCGAAAAGATTGTTCTTCTTAAAGCGGTTTGCTTCCCAGATAACAATGCGTTCCCATACAAACCGGACAACGTTCATCCATGAGCGATCCAGCGGCACTACGCTGATTTGGTCCGTCTGTTTGTCACGAACCAGCATTTTTGCCTTGATACCATTATTCTTGAGGGATTCCATTAACCGGCCGGCTGCTATAGCAGCACCACCGATACGTTCCGATGTATTAATTATAAGTACTCTCATCTTGTGAAATGTTTCCACAAAAGTAGTCGTTTTAACCGAAAAATGTACAGAGAAAGATGTTTTTTTGTGCTACAGTTTCATTATGCGCCAAAGTCTCCTTTAAGGGTACGCTTTATCCTTCTGATTGCCTTTGCACTGAACGAGTTTGTCTTTTTGTAGTAGCACTCAAAAGATTTTCTTGCTTTCTTATTTTCTTCTATCGGTTGAATCTTTATTACAGGCAGTTCATTCTGATAAAGTAAAGATGCATAGAGATTACCGCCGCCACAGTTTGTTCCGCTTCCATCGAATCCTATATTCTGTACCAGTGATTTGCCAACATTCAGAGAAAGAACGTCTTTCAGGAACAGACTGGCATTCCATCTTATAGCCCAGGAGTTGTTTTTCCCCTGAATCTGTCTGCGAAGCATGCGTGTAAAACGATAGGAACCGTTAAAGTCGAAAACTTTGGTAAGCCTGCGTTCTTCCAGCTCTTTGAGTAACGCTTCTCCGTCAGGATTAAATAGTTGCCAGGCCCTATCCCAGGTTGCCCAGCCCCAGCTTCCTGTCCATTTGATAAGGAATGTATCGGGTAGAGTGGTGTCTTTTGTGAAATCACAAGCTTGTATATGACCTACTTTGGGTTCATCTTTATACATTTCAAGCGCATCATTCATGAACTCAAGGAAATGAGGAGCCACCACCAAATCATCTTCCAGCACAATCACGCGGCCGAATTTCTTTACCTGCGTAGTAACTCCGTCGATAATGCTTTTAGCCAGTCCCCAGTTCTCTTTCCGCTCAATAATCGTAACTTTTGCAAATCCGCTGACAGTGTGAATCCGTTTTCTTACTTCATCAACAGCCGGTTGTGCCTCTTCATTCTTAGCCGCATCTGAATAAATGAAAAGTTCGCTTTCTTTTGCAAGACTATTTTGCAGCAAAGATTCTATAGCCATCTGTGCATGTTCAGGGCGGTTATAGACAAATAAAAGGATTGGAGAATATAGAGTATTCATAGGGCATTTTTCTAATTAAGCTTCTTATTAATCAGTTCTATCAGTTGTTTTGCAAAGGCTTCCCAATTGTTTCTGTTCAGAAAATCGGGGTAATCAAATTCCTTTTTATCATTCTGAGCATTCTCTATAATGCTTTCTATCTCAGACAAGTCGTTGAATACGTAGACTCCTAACTGTTTCTCCGAAGCATAATCTTTGAATGAGCCGGTATCGGGACCTATCACTTTAGCGCCGTAGGATAGAGAGTCCATTAGTAATCCAGAACTTAATACAGAATCAGAAAGATAGGGAATTAATACAAACTGTGCGGCATCGATGTAGGTTTTCAGTTCATCAAACGATGGAGATTCTTTTAACCAGGTAATGTTTTCCGGCAAATGTTGTGTAATGCTTTCTGCCAGTTCAGAAGAACCGCATTTCCCTATCATCATGATAGAAACAGGTTGTTTGAACGGATGTTCCTCTACAAATCTTACGAACTCCAGCACTCCTTTATATTTGGAGATGCTCCCCCAGATCAACAGCTGATACTTCTTGACTGGGTTCGGAGTGGTTATCCCCATTCTATTCTTGGTGGGATGATGCATAAAAACGGTTTTGCGTACAGCTTTTGGGGTTAACTCCTGAGCAACCTTTATCCCTTCCTTGCTATGTGTAACAATGAGATGCGATATATGTGCCATGAATTTCATCATTCCCTTCTCCAATTTATAATAGCGGGGAGAGTGTGGTTCCTTGTTGTGTAAAAACCATACGATTTTCTTTCCTATAAGCCGTAGATAGATAATTAACAGAATGGCTGTGATGGTTTGCAATATTCCATGCGGCCTTTCCGGGGTAGTCTCTATCCAGTGAAAAATGAAGCAATCTCCTTGATTCTTTGTATACAACAGGCTTTTCAATGGATTCTTATGAGGTGCATTGATTACCTTTATATTTTCTGTCCGGTTAAGTGACTGGATAAAATCCTGTATATATGGATTATTATTATCAGCGCTTGCCAGAAGATTGGGGAAAACCGTTACATTCATATCTTTTTATTGTATAATGAATAAGTTATCATCTATCTTTTTAAGATAACACACTCAATGCCATTTATCTGTGCTGCTATTTCAGAATACGAACTTCTTGCGGAACCTAAAATCTTGTGGGTCCGTGCAAGTGTGTACATCTCAACCAATGCCTCCTGCATGCCGCTTACACTGCTTCTGTCGGCCGGCTTTCCGGTGGTTATTATTCGTTTTCCGAATGTTTCGGTAAGGATTCTTTTATCTTCTTCGGAATCAGATGCCAGATAGAAATTTACATCTTCGCAGTACTCAATCTCTTTTTTTATCTGTTCAATAAAGAGTTCGGTAGGACTCTCCTTGATGGATCCCATGTTGTCGGTGCGTCGGATATGGATGCCGATGGTATGTTCACTAAACAGCTCTGACCTGCGTTTGATCTCTTCTTGCAAAGAAGCAATAGGGGTAAAGATATCGAAGAGCCTGTTATTGCCAGAGTAAAAGAAATCAGACCAGCTGGCAAGGTAAACCTGCTTTTGCTTTGCCCATTCTTTAAAATCAAAGTTTTGAAACAGGAGCTTATTTACATCATCTTCATAGATGCAGCTGTTAAAAAACAATCGTTGAAAATATCCCGGAAGATAAAAGTTCTTTTTTCTTGGGCGGTCATAAATCAACAGGTCCAGGAAAGAGGCTTCTTTCAGCGTTATATTATTATCAAAAGGAAGCTTCTGAAACAGCTCATCGAAATGGCAATTAAGTCCTTTGTCTTTGTACCAGACAATGCGCAGTTCTGAGTTCACCTCACGGGCCAGTGCGATAGCAGAATCAATTGCTCTCATTCTATTGCCTAAACCTCCTACGGGTACTAATGTGATCATGCTTTGTAACTTTTAGCTCTTACTTTATGATAAATACACTGCTATCGCGTAAAAAATACAGAGGGGTGAAAAAAGCTTTAACTCTTGCCCTTTCAGGTGATATGTGCGGGTAGAGTAAGGCATAGTTCTTTTGGCAGATGTAGCACGACTGTATGATACCTCTTAATGTACCTTTACTCATTAGCCGTACAATCTCTTGTGTGCATTTTTGTTTGAAAGGCAGGCAGCTCACCGCTTGGAAATAGCGTCGGGTTGTTTCCCGGCTTTGGCTGCTGGTTAATGCTTTTACAGCAAGCAGCAGTCCGTTGAGGTTGGAAGAATAAGTTCTGCCCGACTGATAAGAGGTTGCTTTTGAATGTCTTCTCCAGAGAACTAAATTTTCATCAAGGAAAGTAACGCCTCCTGCTACTTCCGCCACCAGACTGATCAGGGAATCGTAAGATACGTTTCTCTCTCTTAGAACCACCTGGTTATAAAGAGGCAAAAGGTCCCGGTGAAAGAAGCATTCATGTCCCGGAATATAAGGTTTCAGCAAAAAATATAACTCATTCACCACACTGTTGGCAGGATTCTTTGCTCCCAATTTATTGGACGGTACGTCTGTAAAGAGCATTGAATTGTGGAATACCATCCGGCTATTGCCAATATTCAGCAGCATGCGTTCTAATTTATTTTCTTCCCAAATATCGTCCTGATCAGAAGAGGCAATATAATTCCCGGTAGCTTTATTGAATGCTGAGGAAAAGTTATAGTTAAATCCCTGAGAAATGCTGTTGACAAACAATTTAACCCTATCATCGTGTGCCATATATGCCTTGACGATGCTTGCTGTTCTGTCTGTGCTGCAATCATCTTGCACAATCAGTTCATAAATGGGATATGTTTGTGTCAGGATAGAGTCTATCTGCTCTTTCAGATACTTCTCACCGTTGTAAGTGCAGAGTACTACTGAAATCCTATTGTATTCTTTCATCTTTTTGACTTTTTAGATAGAATAAAACTGACGCACTCTTTGAAAACGACTGCCCGGCTCAGAAACATTACTCCACAATAGATTAGTGCGGCAATAATTATTTTACTTATTATCAGTACATATACATTCGTGATGGGGAGTGTTATCCAGTAGGTTAATCCTATGGTGGTAGCGGCAATCAGCATAAAAGAACCAATATCTTTTAAACTGTGAGCCCATTTAAGCCCGATCTCTGCATGCACGAAATGTTGCCAGCTTGCTATCCAGCAAATATTGATAAATACATAAATGGACAGCATGGTCATAATGCCATAAGGATAGCAGAGAATCATAGTGGCTATCTGCAAAGCTCCCATCAGGATTGTATTCCACATATATACATTTGATTTCCCTTTGCTGATAAGCAAATTGGAGTAGAGTGAGGTGATTGGGAAAAAAGCTCCCCATAAACACAACAGCTGCATGATGGGTACACAAGACAGCCATTTGACTGTGATGGTGATAATGATTAATTCCTTTGCAACCAGTGTTAATCCCAACATACAGGGGAAAGAAAGAAATGCCGTGAACCGAAGCATTTTCCGGAATACTCTTAACTGCCGGTCTTGTTCGTCAGCCACATTTGCTAAAATGGGCTTGGAGATACCATTGATGGTATTGTTGATGAAAGAGTATCCCATCGAATTCCATTTGTTTGCCTGTGAATAGAATCCTACCTCAGCGGTTGAATAGAATTTACCTAACAGTACAGAGAATATATTGTTGTTGGTTACTGTGAATACATTGGTGAGCAGTAACTTGCTGCTGAATGCAAACATGCCTCGCAGCGGAGAAAAGTCGAACTGCAGGGTAGGGTGCCATCGTGAATAGAACCAATACAGTCCGTTAGTGATAGCGATGTACAGAACGCTCTGGGTTGCAATACCCCAGTAAGCCATCCCGTTGAATGCCATAATGACTCCGGTTAATCCCGACACAAACAATCCGATCATTTGTGCCAGTGCTTTCTGCTTGACAAACAAATTGCGATAGATCACTGCATGATGAGCAATTCCGGTACTGGAAACCAGAAAACCCAGGAAGAGAAACCGTGCCAGCGGAGTAAGCTCGGGCTGGTGATAAAAGTCGGAGATGAGCGGAGCACAGAAGAAAAGAATGGTATAAAGACAGCACCCGGTTAGTGTGCTGAACCAGAATACAGCATTGAAGTCACGATGAGAGACATCTTTTTTATTTGCAAGAGCCATGGTAAATCCACTCTCTTGCAATGTGCCGGCTACGGCGGTGAAAATGGCCAGCATTCCTACCATGCCATAATCGGCCGGTAAAAGTAATCGTGCCAGAAAAATACCAAAGACAAGGTTCAGCAACTGTTGTATACCGTTGCTGATACCTCCCCACATCAGTCCTTGCGCTGTTTTCTCTTTCAGTGTCTGTTCTGCCATGGTCTTATTTTACTTCGCTGCCCGGCTTAACTTCTTTGCCCGGCATGATTACAGCCAGACTTCCGTCGTTGTTTTCGGCAGAAAGGATCATTCCTTCAGAAACAATACCTTTCAGCTTGCGGGGAGCCAGGTTTGCGATGAAACATACTTGCTTGCCTACCAGTTCTTCCGGAGCATAGTGCTTAGCTATACCCGATACAATTGTGCGGCATTCCAGTCCGTCGTCAATCTTGAACTGAAGGAGTTTGTCGGCCTTAGGTACTTTCTGGCATTCCAATACTGTACCAACACGGATATCCAGCTTAGTGAAATCATCGAACTCGATGTTCTCACGGATAGGATTTGCTTTATAGTTTGCTTCTTCGTTCGCTTTCTTAGTATCCAAAAGCTTTTGAACCTGTGCTTCAATTACGCTGTCTTCTATCTTTTCGAAAAGAAGTTCAGCTTTATTTAGCTTGTGGCCAGCTTCCAAAAGATCTGTGTGACCAAGTTCTGCCCAGTCGAAAGTGCTCATATTAAGCATATCTCTTAGTTTCTTTGAAGAGAAAGGCAGGAATGGTTCGAATGCGATAGCAAGGTTGGCTGCCAACTGAAGACTGATATTCAGAATAGTTGCAACTCTGTTAAGGTCTGTCTTTGCAAGCTTCCATGGTTCTGTATCTGCCAGATACTTGTTACCGATACGTGCAAGGTTCATCGCTTCTTTCTGAGCTTCGCGGAACTTGAAGGTATCAAGGAAATGTTCCACATCTTTCTTCACGTTCTCGAAATCGGCAAGAGTCTGCTTGTCGTATTCGTCAAGTTCGCCAGCGGCAGGAACCTGAGCACCGAAGTATTTTTCAGTAAGAACCAAAGCACGGTTCACGAAGTTACCGAATACGGCAACCAGTTCGTTGTTATTGCGAGCCTGAAAATCTTTCCAGGTAAAGTCATTATCTTTTGTTTCAGGAGCATTGGCTGTCAATACATAACGAAGAATATCCTGTTTACCAGGGAAATCTTCCAGGTATTCGTGTAACCATACAGCCCAGTTGCGTGAAGTTGAAATCTTATCTCCTTCAAGGTTCAGAAACTCATTGGCAGGGACATTATCCGGCAGGATATAGCTGCCTTCTGCCTTCAACATTGCAGGGAACACAATGCAATGGAACACGATATTATCTTTACCGATGAAGTGAAGCAGGCGGGTATCTGAATCTTTCCACCATGTTTCCCATGAATCAGGAAGCAATTCTTTTGTATTTGAAATGTATCCGATAGGAGCGTCAAACCATACGTAAAGCACTTTACCGTCAGCACCTTCTACCGGAACAGGAATGCCCCAGTCGAGGTCGCGGCTCACGGCACGTGGTTGGAGTCCCATATCCAGCCATGACTTGCATTGTCCGTAAACATTGGACTTCCATTCTTTGTGGTCTTCCAATATCCATCGACGCAACCATGCTTCGTGCTTGTCAAGTGGCAAGTACCAGTGCTTTGTTTCGCGCATCACCGGTTTGCTACCGCTAATGGCCGATTTAGGATCAATCAAATCTGTAGCGTTGAGCGATGTTCCGCAGGCTTCGCATTGGTCACCATACGCATTTTCATTGCCGCAATGAGGGCATTTTCCGGTAATATATCTGTCGGCAAGGAATTGTTTTGCCTCTTCGTCGTAGTATTGTTCAGAAGTCTTTTCGATAAACTCTCCTTTGTCATACAGTTTTTTGAAGAAATCAGAAGCCACTTCGTGATGAGTCTTTGAAGAAGTACGTGAGTAAACATCGAATGAGATGCCGAAATCCTCGAAAGACTTTTTAATAATGCCGTGGTACTTATCAACAACGTCTTGTGGTGTAACACCTTCCTTCTTTGCACGGATAGTGATGGGTACACCATGTTCGTCCGAACCGCCAACGAAGAGTACATCTTCTTTTTTAAGGCGAAGGTAACGTACATAAATGTCTGCCGGAACGTATACTCCGGCAAGGTGTCCGATGTGAACCGGTCCGTTTGCATAAGGCAACGCTGAGGTCACCGTGGTTCTTTTATATTTCTTTTCCATGTATGATGAATTTTTATATTACAGTTTTCTGTCGCAGACTTTGGCTTTGCACGATAAAGCCTCAATATTTGCAACGTGCAAAGATACATGTTTTGGAGGAATAATGGAATATTAATATGGAAAAACAGAAAGTTTTGGTTTGTTTCCCGGTTTGCAGCGCTTAGTTCTTCTTTATGAATGAAAAAAGGTTACTTACATATTGATTATATCACAAATTTACTACCTTTGTTTTTAATAAATAAACGAAAAATATACATTTTATGATAACTAAAGAATTACTGCATCCACAAAGTATTGTAGTGGTGGGTGCTTCAAATAATGTTCATAAGCCCGGAGGGGCAATTCTGAGAAATCTTATATCAGGAGGCTTTCAGGGAGAGCTGAGGGCAGTGAATCCTAAAGAAAATGAGGTGCAAGGAATAAAATCGTATTCAGTTGTTTCTGAGATTCCGGAAACGGATCTGGCTATTCTTGCAATCCCTGCCGTGATGTGTCCGGGGGTAGTGGAAATTCTTGCCCGCGACAGGCAGGTTCGTGCTTTCATTATCTTGTCTGCCGGTTTCGGCGAGGAGACTCACGAAGGAGCTTTGCTGGAAGATGCCATTCTTGAAACAGCGAATAAGTATGGTGCAGCATTGATTGGGCCTAATTGCATTGGTTTAATGAATACCTGGCATCACAGTGTGTTTACCAAACCTATTCCGCTGCTTAATCCGAAGGGAGTGGACCTGATTTCCAGTTCCGGTGCTACGGCGGTTTTTATTCTGGAAAGCGCAGTAGCAAAAGGATTGCAGTTTAATTCCGTGTGGTCGGTAGGCAATGCCAAACAAATTGGGGTGGAAGATGTGCTGCAATACATGGATGAAACCTTTAATCCCGACACAGATTCTAAAATAAAGCTGATTTATATAGAGAGTATCAAGGATCCCGACCGTTTGCTTTTTCATGCTTCCTCGCTCATCCGTAAAGGCTGCCGGATAGCCGGCATTAAATCGGGAAGTTCGGAGAGTGGCAGCAGAGCTGCTTCCTCACATACCGGAGCCATTGCCAGTCCGGATTCGGCTGTTGAGGCTTTGTTTCGTAAAGCAGGTATTGTTCGCTGCTATTCCCGCGAAGAGCTTACCACGGTGGGGTGTATCTTTACGCTTCCCGAGCTGAAAGGGAAAAACTTTGCAATTGTTACTCATGCCGGCGGACCGGGAGTTATGCTTACCGATGCATTGTCGAAAGGAGGATTGAACGTACCTAAACTGGAAGGTGAATTGGCAGATGAACTCAAAAGCAAATTGTTCCCCGGTGCAGCCGTTGGAAATCCCATTGATATACTGGCAACCGGAACGCCGGAACATCTGGGTCTTGCAATCGATTATTGCGAAGAGAAGTTTGAAGAAATCGATGCTATTCTTGTGATCTTCGGAACTCCCGGACTGGTTTCCATGTTTGAAGCCTACGATGTTCTCCATCAGAAGATGCTGACTTGCAAGAAACCTGTTTTCCCGGTACTTCCTTCGTTGCATACCGCTGGAAAGGAAGTGGATGCTTTCCTGAAAAAAGGACACGTAAACTTCTCGGATGAGGTGACATTGGGCGTGGCTTTGACCCGCATAATGAATGTTCCTCAGCCTGCAGTGAAAGAGATCGAACTCTTCGGGGTGGATATCCCACACATCCGCAGAATAATTGATTCCATTCCCGGCAACGGATATATAGAACCTGGCCAGGTACAGGAATTGTTACGCTCGGCAGGCATTCCGGTTGTGGAAGAGTTTGTCTCAGCAGAAAAGGAAGCCGTACTTGCTTTTGCTCATAAATGTGGTTTCCCTGTTGTTGCCAAAGTGGTGGGGCCGGTACATAAATCGGATATTGGCGGTGTGGCATTAAATATTAAGTCGGCTCAACACCTGGCGCTGGAGTTTGATCGGATGATGAAGCTTCCGGAAGTAGCAGCCGTAATGGTTCAACCCATGCTTAAAGGCACGGAACTCTTTATCGGAGCCAAGTACGAGGAGAAGTTCGGTCACGTAGTTCTTTGCGGATTGGGTGGAATATTTGTGGAAGTGTTGAAAGATGTATCCTCCGGTCTGGCACCACTCTCTTACGAAGAAGCTTTTTCCATGATCCATTCTTTGAAGGCATATAAGATTATTCAGGGAACCCGCGGTCAGAAAGGGGTAAATGAATCCCGTTTTGCTGAGATCATTGTCCGGCTGTCTACCCTGCTTCGCTTTGCAACCGAGATCAAGGAGATGGATATCAACCCCTTGTTGGCCACAGATAAAGACGTGATTGCCGTGGATGCCCGGATTCGAATTGAAAAGTAACAGTTTCCACAAAAAAACATCTATATTTATACCCCTACGATTTTGTACTGGCAGATACTGATTATTAGAAAGTTATCCCTTGTAAATAAAATACCTGGACAAATGATTCAGTTATAAGTTGCCTTTTTTTTGGCAGTGTTTTTTGCATTTTGATGGCTGTTGTTGATTATATTTATGATTATAATTATCTTTAAACCTCTGTTGTTAGTGTGCATACTAAAATGTTGTCCTAATTATTTAGTGGGTTTGCTTTTATAAACTGATCATTCATAGTCTTTGCAAATTAAGGCATGAATGCTCTGAAACCCTTTGCTGTAGGGCCTTAAATGTCTTGATACTTTTTAAAAACATCAAGACTTATTTTTTTAAATCACTTGAGACTTTCAGAGAAATCATTTGGCAACTATTCTTAATAGTTTTTTGAAAAATAATTGGTGTATTATTCAGATTCATTCACCAATAAATTTTGTTTATTGGTGAATGGTTTTTATTTATTGGACAATAAATGACCTTTCCTAGAATGGGTTTACAGTTTTAGTCGCGATGAAAATCAGCTTGTTTAAGTTCAGAATTCTGCAACAGACCCTCTTTATGCCGGTGTATTCAACTTTGTAAACGACAGTGATGCTGTTGTCTTGGAATATGAGTATAATGCTAAGGGAACCTGGTATAAGATAAAAACAAAAAGATGGCGACTATTAAATATAATTTATTAAATTTGTTGGATACATCCTTTGGGGTTACCTTGGGGCGAATATGAGAATGCAGAAACAAAACCTTATAATACAATGGAAAGGAGTTTATAGAGATGCACGGTTACGATGTCTATGGCTATGGAGGACGACATTATTATCTTGCTCATGGAAGATGGGAAACGATTGATCCTTTAGCTGAAGATTACTATGAGTATTCTCCTTATGTTTATTGTGGAGAAAATCCAGTAAATAGATTTGAGTCAGATGGAAAAGATTCTTGGAGCACAAATGATCCGAAAAATATTGAAATATGGGTTAATATGGAGAAACCAAAAGTAAAATAAAATGGAAGATATTTCAAAAATAGAATATCTAATAAAGGAAATAGAGTTAGGAAAAGAAGAATATGTTACCCAACTAATCAATTTTTTGATGAGTGCAAATAATTTTGCACTTTGTAATAAAGTTGCTTTTGTATTAGTAGATAATTTTAAAGACGATAGAATTGAGGATTGTTTAGTCAAATTGATAAAAGATCCTAAATGGAAGAATAGGAATGGAACCTTGCTTTACTTGTTGGGAGAATATACAAATAATTCTAAATATCTTAAGTATTTAATAGATCTTATCATTGAAAATACTGATGATGGAGAGATATATATGGGTGCATATAGTATGATTATAAATATGCAACCTCCGTTAGATAAAAAGGTAATTGTCCGATGTATGAAATTTCTTAATGAAGAAAGGGTGAAAGAAAACCATGATGAATATAAGAAGCAAATGATAGGTTCAATTTTAACATATTTAGATGGACAAAGAAAAATATGCGAATTCTATAAACAATTTACTGATATATAGTTTTTTAAAGATGGAAATACTTATTTTTTATTACTATATTCAGGATCATCATGGTAATAACCGTGAAGTATGAAGGGCATATGATAAGAAGGTAGTGCAACGAACTCAGTATTATCCTTTTGGGTTACCGTGGGGTGAATGTGAGAATTCGGGAATACAGCCTTATAAATACAATGGAAAGGAGTTTATAGAAATGCACGGTTATGACGTTTATGATTATGGAGCCCGACATTATTATCCTGCTATTGGAAGATGGGAAACTGTGGATCCGCTGTGCGAAAAGTATTATTGGATCAGCCCGTATGCGTACTGTCTCAACAATCCAGTTAGATTCACAGATCCGGATGGAAGAGAAGTTCGAATTAAAGGAGATGAAAAGTATAGAAAGGAGACTTTCAATAACCTTCAACAGTTGTCATCTCTTGTTTTTAATAATGAGCCTACTGGAATTGTTCGAGGTATTGTCAATCAAAATGGTGCAGATTATGTTTCCGATCAAAGCGTTTTATGTCATGAATTATTACATGTTGGACATTCATTTCAAGGGACTGTAAATTATAAGAATGTCAATGTAATTGATCCCAATAATTCGCTAAACAGCACATTGTCTAAGGAGGAATTACGAACACGAATTTTTGAAAACTACATTCGGAGTGAACAGGGAGATGAACCACGTGCACAACCCACAATTATTAATCAATAATTATGAAATGGATATATATATCATTATGCTGTTTGCTATCAGCAAGCTGCATAAATAACGAAAAGGCAGGGTCGTTGCTATTCACAGACAAATTAGTTAATCGTTGGGAGAAAGCAACCATTGATACGATTATTAATATTTATGAACGAAACAAAAATACTAATGCTGATACTTTTTACTTAGAACAGTTAAGTTACTATAAAACAAACTTATATAGTCATAAAGCAAGACTGCATTTTATTGAAGATTTACAGCATGATACCACATTTCAAAATGCTAAAATTGAGAACTGTATTGTTATTGAAAGTCAATGTGAATCTAATATGTACAATATGATTGTTTATCGTTCAAATAACCAAAATATCTGTTTGTCTTATAGGTTATGGTATACAACAGATGTTAGAAACAAATCCTTTATGCTTTACGAAAAGTACACTATTGATACTAAAAAGTTGCAAAGATTTATTCAAGAAGTCAGAAAGTCGAATTTGTTCAAGAATGAAAGCAATAATGGAGAGTATTACAATGGAAATATAGTTGTATCTTTTTTTTCAAAAGATAGAGTTGAGGTTTTTCCATATCTGACATTTAATTTTTCAAATAGCCTCTATAGAGATTATAATGAGATATTTAAATGAACGTATTATAAACAGAAACTGCCGGGCGTTTCTGTTTATAGCATAGCTAAATTTTTATTAAAGAAGTCCTTAAACTTTTGGACTTGCAAACTTTTTCTGGACAAAAAGTTAAGCTATTGATTTAATTAATTCTTCATTTTTCATATACAGATTCCAGAACTCCTTAATAGTTCGGTTTTCAAGAGCAGAGAGTCTTCTTTGACGCTTGTACCAAACCTAAATATATTCGAAGATGAACACTCTCATTTCTTCCTTACTTTTAAGTTTTATGCCGTACGAACTCAGTTTTGAAAGATTTGACTAAATTTTCAGCATTAGAAGCACTTATTCGAGCCATAGGTCAATTGTTCTTTATAAGGATTATGTTCCAAATATCAAAAAAATGATATCTATTTACATAAAATAGGTAGAGTAACTGGCAACTATTGGCGCTGGTTATTTTATCGACATTGAGGAGAATATAGCTTATAACACTGGGACGAATAACAAGAAGGCTTATAATGGCAATATTTCTTCCATGACCTGGTGGTATAAAGGTGATGTGGAAAGAAACTATAATTTTTCGTATGACAATCTTTTACGTATAATATCTGCAGATTATTTTGAAAACGGTACGGCATCAGATAAATTTAAAGTGTCAGTAGTCAGTTATGATAAGCATGGTAACATCACACAGCTGAAACGGTGGGGAAAAAGCACCTCATCAAATGTTTTTTACCTGATAGACGATCTGTCTTTAAGTTATGATGGAAATCAGCTTGTTAAAGTTCAGGATTCTGCAACAGATCCTCTTTATGCCGGTACATTCAACTTTGTAAAGGACAGTGATGCTGTTGCCACGGAGTATATATAATGCTAACGGGAACTTGGTATAAAATAGAAACAAAAATGGCGACTATTAAATATAATTTATTAAATGTACTGAGTATAATATAGTTTACTATACCTTTGCTACATATTTTAGGTTATCATAAACTTATTTAAATCTTGAAAGCTATGAATAAAATAAAGATTACTAGTTTAATAATAAGTTTCTTATGGATAAGTTTGGGAACAGTTATCCAGATCTCGGCTTATTCCACTTATAATTATTTTGGATTTGACTGTAACTCTTCCTTTTATGATTTTTTGTGGTGGATAACTTTTCCTTTTAATATATTGTTATTTGGATTATTATTTGCCGATACATTGAACAATATTTATATTTTTGTGATACTTTTACAGCTTATCAAAATATTGATATATTGGTGGATTATTTATAAAGTATGTCTTTATATTAGAAAAAACAGGAATAAAGATCTTCATAAGATGTAAGTTTACAAGAAGATATTGCCTTTTCTGGTTTTATATCCCAAATGCATATTCTTTTCAGGAGTGCAGTCGTACCCAGTTTGCCATGATGGAGTTTTTATTTTGCCTCTTTAGTTTGATAAGGTTAATTCTTGTAGCATCCGTATATCACTTATTGCTTCTTTAAAAAAGAAGAATTAATAATATGCGTAAAATGAAATAGAAATGAGAAATTATTTATTGCTCTTTTTCTGCCTTATAATGGCTATAAAGGTAGAAGCGAAAAATCGTTTTTTTTATATTCCATCAGATAGCATCAATAAAATAGAGGTTTTCTTTTATAATTTTGATATTTATACAGCTGTCCCTATTAATTGTGAAACATTTGAAGAATTATCAACGATTAGATCTAAGAAACTAGTTCAAAAGAGGGAGATTTCAGATTTTATGTATTATTTAAGAACTCTAGAAACAGAAGAAAATAATATTCAGTGCAAAATAAATGTAAAATATCCTAATGGGAGAATCAAGAAATTATATAAGATAGATGAAACAATAATAAAATGGGGAGATTCTAAATACAGAAGTACGCCTAAGTTGATTACTTATTTGAAGTCAAAATCTAGCTCAAGTAAGGGCTCTAAGAACCTTTTTTTGAAAAACGAAACAGACGTGTGTCAATTCACAAAAATTATGTCTGAACTGTACCCAATAGCTGACATCATAGATGCAAGGGCTAAAATCTATATTTATACTAATCGTTCGATTATTCCGCTTTGTATAGGAGAATATAATATGAAAGTGATAGGCGAAAATGAAATTTATAAATTGACAGAAAGCATAAAGAAATATATAGCAACTCTTTTTTAATGTAGTTTCTTGTGAAAAAGAGGATAGCTGGATTTTGAAATATCCTCACTAATAATTCATTAAATTTACCGAGTATAAGGTTTGCGACCAGAATGGTATAATTTGCCAGGTGAACAACTATTATCCCTTTGGTATGACTTTCGGTGAAGGAACTGATAATTCTGATAACAGATATGTTTACAAATATGAGAACAAAAAAAAGAAATAGAATTTTGATTGTTTGTGTTGGATTCTTATTTGTATTGGCATTTTTAAATTGCAAAAATAAATCCAAACATAATGGATTTGAATTACAGCGATTTAAAGTTGTAAATATTCAATTAGATTCAATCATACGCGGGATTAAAGATAGTACACATATATTGAAACATGGAGAAAATGTTATTGTGTTAGTTTTGAGAACTTATGAATCAAATCCTGAGTTTTGTTTTACATCAGCAAAAACGGAGGACGTTTCTGAAGATTATATTTATTCAAATAATCGAAGAATTATAGGTTATATTAATATCAATGAAATACCTATAATTGTATTGTCGACAGAATCTAATAAATATGATTTCGAAATGACATTTTATAAATTCCTCATTCCTACTGAAGACAAAAAATACTTTGAATATATTTACTTTCCTGACGACCAGTATTCTGTAGATGCCAGAGGTTTTGGAACTCCACCACCTTTATTTGATCCATATTTTTATTACTATACTTACAAAGGTAACAAGATTATCCCTTCAACTTATGGTAAACATTAAATCAGAAAAGCCAGGCCCTTACTTCGAATCCTATTAAGGAATTATATAGGAATGCCTATGATCATGCCGGTCGTCTATTAACAACTCACTATCAGTTGAATGATAATCCGGAGATACTTCTAGCAGAAAATGTTTATGATGAACTGGAACGTTTGGCTAATAAATATCGCCATAATAGTACTGATACTATTAGTTATAAATACAATATCCGAAACTGGATAACCAATATTAAGAACGGTAGTTTTAATGAAAACTTGTATTACAATACGCCTCCTTCAAGTATTATGGAGGCAAGCCCATGCTACAACGGCAATATATCCTATAGTTCATGGACGTATAATGGCGCAACCAGAGCCTATCAATATGACTATGACAATTTAAACAGATATGTAGGTGGTTATTGTTATATAAACAGTGAATTTCTGGATTCCGGTCTATATTCGGAAAATATGAACTATTATAAAATGGGCAATATTACTCATTTGACTAGATTTGATGGCAATGATTGTATTGACGTGTTGACATTATTTTACAATGGGAGCCAGCTAAAATCAGTGACAGATGCATATGGCTCACAAAAGAAATACGGATTAAAGGAGCACAACGATCTTTGTGACTCTGTTAAAGAATTTTCTATGACTCAAATGGTAATATGATTGCAGATTTACACAGAGAAATAGTAACAATCGTTATAATTTATTATATTTGCCGGATACAATACAATTTAAGAACGGAAACCAGATAATCAATCGTTATGCTGCCGATGGTAGTAAATTGCGCACTGATTATTTTACTTTAGTTACTCCATTGGCAGTGCCATTATCGAAAGGCGAAGTTTCTAAATTGACATATCAGATAGATATAATTAATCAGGATACCCAGATGTTTACAGAAAACTTTGAGTATGGCTATTATAGAGATACAGATCCTGATACGCATAAAGACTATGCTTGCTTAAAACGGATCAATAATTCGGAAGGCTATGCTAACTTTGGCATAAATCCGGAGGTAGATTACTATTATAACCGCAAGGATCATCTGGGTGATAATAGCGAAGTATGGAGGGCATATGATAAGACAGTATTATCCATTTGGACTACCGTGGGGTGAATGTGAGAATTCGGGAATACAGCCTTATAAATACAATGGAAAGGAGTTTATAGAGATGCACGGTTTGAGTTGGTATGATTTCTCAGCCAGAATGTATGATCGTCTGCTTGGACGGTTTAATTCTGAAGATCCACAGGGCAAACGCATTATAATAATTACTTAATATGACTACATATATTACCTAATAAATATATGTTATAGTTTTAATATTAAAGCTTTAAACATTTTGTATAGTTAATTATATTTATTATCTTTATAAAGAAATTAGAAACACAAATTAACAGCAAAATGAGCATAATTAGTCTTTGTAAACAAATCAACGATACTCGTATTGACAGAAAAAAGGAACATTCAGTAGAGTCAATAGTATATATTGCCATGGCTGCAGTTCTTTGTGGCGCAGATTCCTGGAATGAAATAGAAGAGTTTGGTAACTCGAGGAAAGATTTCTTTGCTGAACGTATTTCTTCTTTCAGGCATGTCCCCTCACATGATACTTTTAATCGCTTTTTTAGTAGCCTTTCACCCGATTATTTTGAGCGTGTTTTCCGTTATTGGATGTCTGAAATTTGTGGGAAATATGAAGGAATTGTGGCCATTGATGGAAAAACCATACGGGGTGCCAGTAAATGCACCCGTTCCAATCCGGAAGGAGAATCCCGTTTTAAACTTCATATGGTAAGTGCCTGGGCAGCAGCTAATGGGGTTACCTTAGGACAGATTAAGGTTAACAGTAAAAGCAACGAAATTACGGCTATCCCTGAACTTCTAAGCGCTCTTGACTTACAGAACTGCATAGTAACTATTGATGCCATGGGATGTCAGAAGGCAATAGCCAAAAAGATTATCGATAAAGAAGCAGACTATGTTCTTCATGTTAAAAGCAACCAAAGAAAACTGTATGTCGATTTACAGGCATGGTTTGAAGAGTTGGACAGAAGCGAGGGTGATAGATATTCAGCATATGACAAAACTCAATATGCCAAATATCGGACAGAGGAAATCGGTCATGGAAGAAAAGAAATCAGAGAATGCTTTGTATACAGTAATAGCGGCTTTGAGGTAATTTACAAAGAATGGAAAGGCATAAAATCAATAGTAAGAGTCACTTCAGAAAGAACAATTATTAAGACTGGGGAGACATCTTTAGAAAAGAGATATTACATTACTTCATTAGGTTTGGAGCCCCAGAAAATAGCAGAATCAGTACGAACTCACTGGTCCGTAGAAAACAATTTGCATTGGCAGTTGGATGTTTCATTTGGAGAAGACGCCGGAAGAAAAACAGGAAATGCTGCCCAGAACTTTTCATTAATGAATAAGATAGCACTTATGATATTAAAGAAAAGTCCAAGAAAAGGCAGCATTAAAGGAAAAAGGAAAGCTGCAGGATGGGATCAAGGGTTCCTCTGTGAACTTTTATTGGCGCAAAATTTTTAATGCGTCGACCCTGTGAAGATCCACTGGCGGAATATACTCGGGGAATTACTCCTTATTCCTATTGTTATAATAATCCGGTACGGTATATTGATCCTCTTGGCATGGCTGGAGAAGACTCTGAACAAAAAGATATTTACGGTAGAAATAGATTTGATTTTTCACCAATATGTATATTGCTTCGATGGGTAGACTAGGCGGAATGATTGCAAGTGGATATGGAGATTCGAAAAATGGTTATTATGAACAAACAAAGCAAGCTTATCAGACAGGCAGAATGTATACCCTTATTCTTTAAGTGGTCATGGATTTGAAATTGCAGGCTATACATATTTATGGAATTCATCAGAAGGTAAAATGTATGTGAGACCGAGTAATGGATTGATCACTGCGACGAATTGGACAAATAATGGTGTTGGCGTTACATTAGGTTTTTATGGAGGTGCTGAAGCTGGTGCCGCAATTGGTTCTTCAATAGGGGCTGGCTTGGTGGTGCAGGAGCTGTTGGTTCTATAATTGGTCGCATTGTAGGTGGTGTATTAGGTGGTTGGGGTGGTTTAGAATTAGGAGGTACGGTTGTAGATAGCAATTACTAAAAACAAACTATAATGGAAAGATTTTGGAATATAGTTCATTATTTTGCTTATAGAGCTGAATATGAAATTCATTTGTGGTCTAATAAAATTAATCCTATTTTATATTTATACAAACTCTCTTTTGCAAAAAAACATTTTAAAAAAATAGGTATTAACCCTGTAAATGAGCTTAATAATGCGTATAAAAAACCTGATGTTGGTATTAGTAGTTTTTTTGCAGGAAACTTAATGAATGCTTTACTATTTTTTATTTTTCTTGGTGTTGACTGGATATATAATGGACTTAAAAAAGATTTTTTTATAAATAGTATATATGTAATAATAATTCTTGGGGTAATTTCACTAATAATAAATTATTTTTCACTTTTTAGAAAAGATAAATATCTAAAATACTTCAAGGAATTTGATAAAATGGAGCATCAAGAAAAAAAGAAATGGGCTATGATAAGTTTATTAGTTTTTTTTGGAGTTTTGTTTTTTTTAGTAGGTAGTTTTGCTTTTATGATTTGTAGACTGAATAACTAAGATAATTCTCCGATTGTTATGCAAGTGCTGGCATTGATGGCTATACGAAGATTGGCCAGACCACAATAGTCATTTATAATTTAAAAGCGAGAATACAAATACCTATCCCAGAAGGAATGACAAGTGAAAGCTTTGATAAAAAAGTAATTCTTACAGCAAGTAGCTTTGGGAATAATCCGAATTTTGAATATGGCCTTACAGGATTAGGAGAAACCACAGGGAATTGCAATACATCAACCTCTACTATATTGTCCAAATCGGGTGTAAACAAGGAAACTTTGTCTAAGATTAAATCAGAGATTCCGGGTGTAAAGTGGGTGGTGAAATATAAAAGCGTGGACAGCAGCTGAGCAAAAAACTGCGCTTCAAAATATGCAAAAGGCGCTTGATGATTTTAAGAAACAACATCAAAATGATTTTGGAACAAGTAATAAATAAATTTAATAATCGCGTATGAAATGGGCAATTAAAATAATGAAAGTAGGCCTCTTGACGTTTTTGGGTGGTATAGTTTTCTGTGGATTACTATTCATTTTTTCAAAAGCATATTTATCGAATCAATTATGGATGATAATACCTTGGACTTTAATGATTATATCAATTCTGGCCTGTTTAAATACACCTTTTATCTTTCTTCTATATTTTACAGCGTATTTTTTGCGGAATGATATTAAAGAGAACTTGTTTTTGTTGAAATATTTATTAGTGGAAATTATCCTACTTAATATATTGTTTATTCTACCCATATATAGTATTACAGAAAGTTTTTGGATTCAGTTTCTTACTCCATTTGCTGTTTTGTATATTTTATGGTTAATTGTAATATCAATAAATGGTCGTTGTCATAAAATAGATTGATCTCAATTTAATAAGAAATAACAATCTTAACGGCTTATTTATAATTTTAGTGTTTGATCTTGGGACACTGCCCAAATGATTGTGTAAATGCCGGTGATGATGCTATTGGATATGTTTATGATAATAACGGTAATGTGACACTGGATAAAAAACAATTATCAAATATAATTTATTAAATTTGTTGGATACATCCTCTTATACTATGCCACATGAAATTGGACATACTTTTCATTTAGATGACAATTTCCATGATAGTAATGGAGATTTAATAAGATATCCCTAAAGTTATTACAACCGAATGATGTAAACAATATTTAGAATAAAGCTTATAATATATAGTAAAACATGAAAAGAATCTTATTATCACTATTGTTTATTCTAACAATAAACAATAGTATCCATTGTAGCGACAAATATATAATTTTTAAATACAAGGTTCATTATAGCGTTGAACCCAAAAAGTCCTATAAAACATATTATTGGATCGCATCTATTGATTCAATAAAAAGTGCAAAATTTTGCATTTATCCATTATATCCTAGTGTTATATATTCCAAAGACAATTTAGACTCTTGTATGTTAGGAAAAGAAATCAATATTTTTACTCATTACCAAAATTCAGATTTTAATTTTTCGGATAATTATGAGAACAAGGTAGATAGTTTAGTGAAATTCATTGACGATAGAAGCATTAAAATTCAAACGATTACAAATCGTTGGGAAAATAAGAAAGGTAAATGGAAAAAAAAACGAGAAACAAAAATTGAAGTATATGCAGTTCCTGTTTATGGCGATTTTTGCAATTGTTTAAATGAAAATAAAAGGAATGATGTTGTATTTTTCTCAAGCAAAATATATTTATTGGTTAATTCATTTCAGTTATATAATGAATTCTGGGAGTCACCCCAAGCAGATTTCGTGAAATACAATTATTATGACAATATTCATTTTGATAAATATGTTTCATTTACTCAAAATATTGTTTTTTCGAGATAATATCTAATATAGTAATGTATCAGATTTGGCGTTATTTATATAATGTAAGGCGGAAATTAATATGCGAAAAATAGTGATTATGTTTTGTAGTGTATTGTTTCTGTGTTGCAAAACACAGAAAATAACACTGTCTCCCTTTATTGCCGTTTATAAAAGTTATAGTATTGGCTAAGCAGAAATTCGGAACTGAAATTTTCAGAAATAATGTCCCAAGATACAACTGTAACAACCATTAAAAAGCAGTATCAAATAAAAAATGATTGTTTGATTGATATAACCGATTACAGTATTATTTTGCCAAAACTATTTAGCAGTGAAAGAAAAAAAACAGTATATCAGCGAGTTAATAATCAATAATCAAAGTTTTAGCAAATAGTTAATTCTTGTAGCATCCGTATATCACTTATTGCTTCTTTAAAAAAAGAAGAATTAATAATATGTATAAAATGAAATAAAAATGAGAAATTATTTATTGCTCTTTTTCTGCCTTTGTTGATAAGAAAATGGAGATAGAATCTAATGCGGCTGAGATTGAAGCAATAAAGGAGACGCCTAAATCTAGATCAGTAGATAAAAATAATTAAATATTTATTGCCATGAAAAGAATGTTAATAATTCTGGTTTTCGCTTTAATGTCATGTATAACAATTGATGCAAGAGCTCAAACATTTGATCCTGAAATATATAAAAAGATTAAAGACTATTATTCTTTGATAGGAGTTGAGATTGATGCTGCATCTGAGAAAGAATTGGAAGAGAAGATAGTAATAAGAGAATTGGTAGAAGGTTTAAACTCGAATCAGATCTCAATGTATTCATTTATCTCAGAAGATACTGGTTCCCCATTTGATATAATTGTTGTTGAAAATGACAGTGTTGAGATATATGAAATAGAAATACTAAATACTCTCCTTCGCCGTGTTATTAATATGTCTTTAAAATATAGTGATGTTTCAACTAATAAAAAGGATATTAAGTGGATAGATGAGATTCTGATGTTGAACCAACAGGCTTTACACGAAGCTCATCATGATGACTGGGTTGTAGAAGTAAAACGAGGGAAATATACTTATATCGTTCGTCTTGAAATGCTTAAACATAATTTGCATAAATAATTATTGAAAACTTTTCTTGTTTTTTGATTCCGGACTGGCATATAATGATGCATTCAATTTTGTAGATAGTGTTAGTTCTGTGGTTGAATATAAATATGATAATAATGGGAATTTAACAGAAGATCTCAATAAAAGGATAGCAAAAATTCAATACAATTTATTATATTTGCCGGATACAATACAATTTAAGAACGGAAACCGGATAATCAATCGTTATGCTGCCGATGGTAGTAAATTGCGCACTGATTATTTTACTTTAGTTACTCCATTGGCAGTGCCATTATCGAAAGGCGAAGTTTCTAAATTGACATATCAGATAGATATAATT
>Ga0268357_100617_pt1 | contig 40863 bp, 41 predicted proteins | sample BioMet10_FD_192466 | JGI IMG/M metagenome (GOLD analysis project Ga0268357, IMG submission 192466) | Sewage microbial communities from Oakland, California, United States - Biofuel 10 (Illumina Assembly) | ecosystem: Engineered > Wastewater > Sewage > Unclassified | place: USA: California... | reverse complement strand
TGGTGCTTTTAGGAGCTCTTGTTAAGAAGACAGGAATAGTATCCATGGATACTTTACTTGCTTCATTAAAAGCTCATGGTAAAGAAAAGTTCTTTGAATCAAATAAGTTAGCTTTAGAAAAAGGAGCTTCTTTCATAAAATAAAAAATACAATTTGCACCCGGAGAAAACCTCCGGGTGTTGTATTGTAAGAATATAAATAATTATTTATGTTGTTACAATATATTAATTATAATATAATAATTATGTTATATTAAACAAATTTAGTATGTTATGAATAAATATGTATTGTTAGCTATAATTAATAAGAGTGAGGTTAGTATATGAGTAGAATATTTGGAACCGATGGAGTTCGAGGAATTGCAAATAAAGAATTAACTGCAGAAATTGCATATGATTTAGGCAGGGCAGGTGCTTTTGTCTTAACTGAGGGCACACATAAACCTAAGATTTTGGTGGGAATGGATACTAGAATATCTGGAGATATGCTTGAAAATGCTCTTGTAGCAGGTATACTATCCGTAGGTGCAGAGGCTGTTTGTTTAGGAATAGTTCCTACTCCTGCGGTGGCATATTTAACAAGAAAATATGGAGCGGACGCAGGTGTTGTAATATCCGCATCTCATAATCCAGTGGAGTATAATGGAATTAAATTTTTTAACAGTAAGGGATATAAGTTGTCAGACGAACTTGAGGACAAAATTCAAGGAGTAATAGAAAATAGATTTACTGGAGTTCCTATGCCAACGGGTGGGGATATAGGAAGAAAAGTTGTAGAAGCTAGCGCTTTAGAGGATTATATTGAATACACAAAGTCCACTATAGAAGGCGATCTTAAAGGACTAAAGATTGCACTTGACTGTGCACATGGGGCTTCGTATATAAGTTCTCTTCAAACATTCAGAGAGATGGGAGCGGAAGTAGTAGTTATCAACAATGACCCTGATGGTGTAAATATAAATAAAAATTGTGGTTCTACTCATCCTGAAGAACTCATGGATTATGTGGTTAAGAAGGGTTGTGATTTAGGTTTAGCCTTTGATGGTGATGCGGATAGATGTCTTGCTGTAGATGAAAACGGAAAACTAATAAACGGTGACTTTATTATGGGTATCTGCGGTAAATATTTAAAGGGGCAAGGCAAATTAAATAAAGATGTGGTTGTGGGTACCGTTATGAGTAACCTCGGACTTCACATTGCATTAAAAAAGGAGAATATAAAACTTGTAACTACAAAAGTAGGAGACAGATATGTGCTGGAACAAATGTTGGCGGAAAACTACAGCTTAGGCGGTGAGCAGTCAGGTCACATTATTTTTCTGGATTTTAATACTACAGGAGATGGATTGATTACGGGCCTAATGCTTGCATCAATTATAAAAAATTCAGATAAAAAATTATCAGAACTAGCGTCCATGATGAGAGAATTGCCTCAGGTGCTTGTAAATGCAAGGGTGCCAAATGGCAAAAAGGATATTCATGAAAAAGACAAAGAGATAGCAGATGCAATTAAGGAAATAGAAGCTAAACTTGATGGCTGCGGCAGAGTGCTTATTAGACCATCTGGTACAGAACCTCTTGTAAGAGTTATGCTTGAAGGCGAAGACCAGGCGGAACTTGATGAATTGGCACACAGCCTTGCAAAGCTTATAGAAACAAAAGCAAATAGTTAATTATGAGGACATGGGAAACCATGTCTTTTGTTTACGTTTTGGCAACATATTTATTATAATATTATAGAGAATTTAGAAATGCAGGTGAAAGCTATGAATAAAAATATACTTAGTATTGAAGATGATGAAGATATAAGAGATATATTATGTCACTTTTTAGAAAAAGAGGGTTTTAAGGTCTTACAGGCAAGAGATGGAAATGAAGGCATTGATGTTGTTTTTTCAGAAAAGATTGATTTAATACTACTGGATTTGATGCTTCCTGATATGAATGGTTACGAAGTCTGCAGAAGGGTTAAAGAAGAAAAAATACCAATTATTATGGTCACAGCAAAAAATGATATATTTGATAAAATATTAGGTTTGGAGCTTGGAGCAGATGATTACATTACAAAACCCTTCGATATAAGAGAGGTAATTGCCAGGATAAAGGTTTGCCTTAGAAGAATGGAGAGTTCAAAGGAAGGTAGTGAAGCTGTAATTAACCTATTAAATGGGATAAAAATACATGAAAAGAGCAGAGAAGTGCTAAAAAATGATGTACTTATAAAGCTTAAGCCAAAGGAATATGAACTGCTTTTAACCCTTGCTAAAAATAGAAGAATTGTTATGACTAGGGACAAGCTATTGGAGAAGGTTTGGGATTATGATTTTGAAGGAGACAGCAGAACAGTAGATGTACATATTCAAAGACTTAGAAAAAAACTGGAACAGGAATTTGAGGAGTCAATGATTGAAACTGTTTTTGGGGTAGGCTATAAAATGCTATAGGAGGAAGCGGAATGAAGTTTTCTATCAGGTATAAATTTGCGGTAGGCCTTTTACTTATTTTTTATTTAAGTTTTAATATTATGAATTTGTTTATAAGCAATATTATTATAAAAAATAACCAAAAGGTTATAAGCAATGAGCTTTTAAGCAATCAAAAGGATATAAATATATTTTTAAAACAATATTTTTTAATAAATGGGATTAAAGCAAATCAGGCTGATTTTGAAGAAAATGGTGCAGGGATTGCTTCTGCATTAGCATTAAAGCTAAACAACAGAATTGTTTTATATAAAAATGATGGGAATATTCTTTGGGATACTGATTACAATGAAGGAAAGCTTTTTTTGGAGGCCTTAAGCCCTCCTGTTGATGATAAAAAGGATTTGAACCTCGCGGTTGCAGGAAAGGCATCTTATAAAATTGTAAAACTTGATGGTGAATATAAGATTATATATTCAGAGCCTTTATATGTGGACAATGCTTCAATTGGGATTCTAAGGTATAGCAATGACTGCACCGAATTGTTCAACTCGGGGAATGATATCATTTTTAAGCTGAAGATGTTTATGATACTTATGTTTTCTCTGCTATTTATTTTTTCATATCTGCTTTGCACAAGAATTACTATTCCAATAATTAAACTTAATAAAAGCACAAAGAAAATGAGCCAGGGAAATTTTGATTTTGAAGTAACTGCTAAATCTAAGGATGAAATTGGAGATCTATCCAATAGTTTTAATATTATGAAGGAAAAAATTAAAGTTCAAATTGAAACTATAGAAAGAAATCGTGAAAATTTAATAAAAATTGAAAACCATAGAAAAACTTTTTTTGATAATGTTACTCACGAAATGAAAACTCCTATTACAATAATAGATGGCTACGCTGATATGATTTTAACTTTGGATAGTTTAGATGAAAAGATTATAAACAAAGCAGCTTCTAAAATAAAAAAAGAATCAAATAAGCTTCATAAGATGATATCGGGTATTCTTAATATGTCTAAGCTTCAATCAAGTAGTAACTATGATAATATTGAAAGGCTTGATGTAAAAAGTATTGTAAATGAAGTTTGTGAGGATATGGCTGTTAAGGCAGGAAAATATGAAATTATTATTGAAAAAAACTTGGAGGAAGCTGTATATATTATGGCTGACAAAAGTGACATCTGGAAGCTAGTTGTAAATATATTGGATAATTCAATAAAGTATGGCAATGTAAAGTCAGTGATAGAGGTTAATGTGTGGAAAGAAGAGAATAACTGTAACATTACAGTAAGTGATGGAGGAGAAGGAATAAATGAAGAAGTTATAGAAAAGGTATTTGAACCTTTCTATAGAAAGAACAATGTAAATATCGAAGGTACTGGATTGGGACTATCCATAGTAAAAAGAGTAGTTGAAAAGTATAAGGGTAAAATTGAAATAGAAAGTAAAGTTAATAAGGGTACTACAGTTTATATAAAAATTCCTCTGATTTTACAAGATGGCAACAATTTCGTTGAATGATGGCAATAAGTATTTTTTATTATTACATCATAAAGTGAAAAGGAGGAAAAAAATGAAAAAAGAAAAAACAATGCTTTTAATAAAAATAGCAATTCCTGTATTCATACTAGGGGTAGGGTTTGGAGCAGATCGGTATCTAACTCTTCAAGGCAAAGCTTCTATGGACAACCCAATTGTGGTAAGTGCAGATAGTTCAGCGTTAACTGATAAACCTCTTGAGATAGTGAGCAAGCAATGCTATGAAAATGTGGAAGGCTTTTCAGAAAATCTGGGATTCATTAATGATGATGAAGCGGTAGTAGGTGTTGGACTTACAAGCACAGAGTTCAATAAAAAGTATCCAAATAAAATTGATACTAATGACAACGATGCTATGGACAAGGCACATGATGATTTTTATGGATATTTGTATAAGATAAAGCTTTCCACCATGGAAAAAGCCCCTTTGAACATTAAAACATTAAACTCAGCTGTATTGTCAAACATGAGCAAGGTGAGCTTCGTTAAGGATAATAACTTTTTAATTTATGATTTAAATAATGCCTCTAATAATATTTGTGAAAATGCAGATATAAACAGCATAAAAATGAATGGTGGGGACTGGTCTGAGGATGGGAATTGCTATATGACCTATTCAGAGAATGGAGATTTAGATGTATATAATGTTAAAACAAAGTCCTTAAAAAAACTAAAGGTAAAGTCCAAGAATTTTTGGATTACATCCACTAGAGGGTTTTACAGCGAGAATGGAGAAAACATATATTTCCTTGCAACTCAAAATAAAGATGGTGATTTAAAATATCAGCGACAAGGAATATTTAAGATAAACAGCAGCGAGAATATGAATGAAGTACTTGTATTACCATTTCATGATCCTTTAAACAAAGATAGCAAGGTAAGTAGTATAAATGATTTTTGTGTGCTGGATGGGGGAAGAAAAATATTATTAGATGGCAGCATAGAAGGGCAGTATGGTGATTTTATATATGATTCTGAAACAAAGAAATTTTACAACGTAGTTGCACATACTGCTGTGTCAAAGGAAGGTGCATATGCATCACCATTTTGGGTATCTCCAGATAAGACAAAGGTTATATTTATGAACCTGGAAGTTATAAATGGAAAAGATCAATGGAATTTATATGCTGCTAAATTAAATAGAAATACTTTTTCAGATAAAATATGTTTATATAAAGATGTAAATTTATCCAATTCACTTGATGTTAAGTGGAGCAAGGACAGTAAAAAGATTTTATTTTTTACTGGAGTAAATCCTATTAAAGGTAACAATTATATATTTAATGAAAAGAATCAGGTTAATATTATTACATTTAAATAGTTTATGAAGGGCTATTGCAAAAAATATAGGGCGGCAGCTCTTTTTGTCGTTCTAAAAATTTTTTTTAAGTGATAGAAAGCTTGAAAAAAAATTGTATTAGTATATGAAAGCGCTTTTAACGACAATTTCAGATAATTCAACTTAGTTGTAAGGATGATACTAGATAACAGGAGGGAAAAATGCAGATAAATGAGGATAATTTTATTATAGAATTGAAAAAAAAGAATCCAAAAGCTTTAGAATATGTGTTTGATAAATACTGCAATTATATACATAAAGTAGTATTTTCGGTATTTGGCTCAGAACAATATTTTGCTTATATAGATGAATGTATTAATGATATATTCATGTGTCTTTGGAATAATATAGACAAATTTGATGAGGAAAAGGGAAGTTTTAAATATTGGTTTAAGGCAGTGGCAAAATACAAAGCTATAAATCATAAGAAAAGAATTTTAAAAGACACAAATATAGATTGCATAGAGGATTACATTTTTGAATCAAAAGAACAAGTAGAAAACTTAATTGTATCCAAGGAGAACAAAAATGAAGTCATTAAAGCTATAAAAGATTTAAATGAACCAGACAGAGAAATTTTTATAAGAAGATATTTGGTACAAGAAGATATAGTGGATATAGCAAATTGTTTAGGAATAAATAGAAGTGCAGTTGATAATAGGCTTTCAAGAGGCAGAAAGATCTTAAAGGAAAAGCTTGCGTTTTTAAGAAAAGAGGGTTGTATAAATGAATAGAGATATATTTGATGAAAATGATATGTTGGAGTTATTCAATTATATTGGTATAGATGATAAAGAGGATGATGATATAGACTTAAAAATGGATGACTTAAGAAAGAAACGATTAAAAAAGAATTTATTAAAACAGATTAAAAATAAAAATAGTGTAAAAAAATTCAGGTATAAAGCAGCAGCTGCAGCAATAGTGGCTGTAATATCTATTGGTGCAGCAGTGCCTGCTCTTGCAAAAAATATTCCTGTCTTAAACTCTATAATTCAAGCATTAGATGGCAGAGGTAGTGATTATGGACAATATGAGAAGTATTCTAAATCAGTAAACAAAAGTGTAACTGATAAAGGAATAACTTTAACTATAAATGAAGTATTATGTGATGATAGTACTTTGATGATAGGGTATACTATAAAAAGTGAAGGTAATATAAAGGATATCATTAAAACGGGAAAAGAGCTTATGGAAATACAATCAAAAGATAATAGTTTCGCACCCTTTGCACTAATAGAATTCATGAAAATAGATGGTAAACAGGCTGATAGTGGTTCAGGTTCAGATGGAAAATATTTAGATGATCATACTTATATAAATTCAGAAACTATAAATATATCAAATAAAAATCTTCCAGCTAATTTTAATGTAGATATATATATAAAGAAGATACATGGTCTACAAGGAAATTGGAATTTTAAATTTAGTGTTTCAGAAGATGAAATACTTAAAAACACCAAGGTGTTTAAGCCGAATACCACAGTAAAATTTGAAGATACTACTATTAATGTTGAAAAAGTAAGTTTTTCACCTATAAATACTTCTATAATTTTTAAGGGTAAGTATAATAAAGAAGAATATAGAGATGCTAATAAAAGAAAAGAAGCCTTTAAGCAAGATATGATAATGGGAAACATGTTATATGATGAATGGTTTGTTTTTGATGACAATGGAAATGAAATTACTTCAAAGGGATCCTCTGGCAATGCAATTGACAATTCGACTTCCAGTGATTTTTATTATGATTTAAAATTTGTTAGTTCAAAGAGTATTCCTAAATATTTAACAGTTATACCATATAGGACGATTTACCCTAAAGAAGGGGAAGGAAAAACTATGAGACCAGTATATAAAAACATAGATGGAAATTATCCTATAGATCTTTCTCAAGGGAAAATGGGTAAGCTTATAATCAAAGAAATAAAAACTGAAGAAGATAAAACTATAGTCAGGTATACAGCAGAAGGTGAAGCACCTTTTTATCAGGCAGAATTATTATATATCCTAGATGATAAAGATAAAGTAGTTGAAGGAAAGGATAATAATTTTGAGGTAAAAAAAGACAAGAATAATCCTAATGATTATATTATGGAATTTGAACCTTTAGATAAAAATAGAAAGTATAAAATAGGAACTAATCCAGGAGAAGATATAGAAATAAGAAATGATCTGAAATTTAAAATAGATCTTAGTAAATGATAAATGATTTAAAATAAATTCAATATTAAATATTATAATATAAGTAACATTAGAAAGTCTGTTCGTGCTTTAGGGTATGGGGAGGCTTTTTAATATTTTATATAAAGTTTATAATTTTATAAGTGGTATCTAAAAGAAATAAGATATCATCTGAGTATTTATTGGATAAAATAAAAAATTATTGTCAGAAAATCAATTATACCTTCGTATTAGTTTATGAGAAGCTTCTTAAGGAGGAAAAAATGTGAATATAGATGAAAACAACTTTATAGAACAAATAAAGAGGAAAAATGCAAAAGCATTAGAATTTGTGGTGGACAACTATAGTAATCTGGTTTTCAAAGTGGTACGTACTGTGCTAAACTCAAGTTTTGATTGTAAATATGTAGAAGAGTGTGTAAATGATGTATTCTGGTCTGTGTGGAATAATATTGAAGGTTTTGACTATGAAAAAGGAAATTTCAAGTATTGGATTACTGCCATAGCAAAATACAAAGCTATAGATTATAAAAGAAAACACTTTAAGCAGAGAACAGATGAATGTATAGATGACTATAATTTACAAGATGAACTTAACGTAGAAAACACAATAATATCAATGGAAAATAGGAAAGAACTTTTGATAGCTATAAATGGAATGAAACTTGAGGATAAAGAAATATTTATAAGAAGATATTTCTTATATGAGGGAATAGAGAATATAGCAAAAACCTTTGGTGTAGATAGAAATTTAGTAGATAAAAGACTTTCAAGAGGGCGTAAATTTTTAAAGGAAAAACTCATACCTTTGAAGGGAGAGATATTGTGATGATTAATAAGGATTTTAATTTAGAAGAAAAAGATGTATATAAGTTATTTAATGATATAAAGCTTGAAGAAAGTGAGTTTGACGAAATGAAGGAAGAAATATCTTCTATTCAAAAGGAAAGAATAAAGAAAAGTTTAAATAAAAAAATAAAAGGACAAAAGAATTTTAAAATACTAAGATATGGATCCATAGCAGCGGCTATAGGGTTAGTAAGTATTATCGGGATAGGAACAGCTTCACCTGCTTTTGCACAAAATATTCCAATTTTAAGTTCTATAACACAAACACTTAACGATAAATTTGGATTTTACGGAGACTATGCTGAATACTCTCAAATAATAAATAAAGGTGTTACAGATAATGGGGTTACACTTACGATAAATGAAGTATTAGCGGATGATTCTAAATTAATTATAGGCTATACAATAAAAAGCGATAAAAAAATAGAAGATTTACAAGTGGCAGGTCTATCTAGATTTCTAAAGATAAATGGGAAAATGTATGGATCAAATGGAAGCAGTACAGGGGATTATGTGGACGATTATACGTATGTAGGTACTGAAGAAATTCATACTAAAATTCCACAAAGTTCTCAAACATTTAAAATTGATCTGGATGTTTATGACATAGGTGGTGTACAAGGTAAATGGAATATTGCCTTTAGTGCATCAAAAGATGAATTGGTAAAAAAGAGTGAGATATTTAAACCAAATATTAAAATAGATTTGCCAGACAGTAATGCAACTATTGATAAAGTAGTATTTTCTCCAATAGATACATCTATTTTTATAAGTGGAAATGGTAAAAATGCAAATACAAAAGGACCAAATGATATGTTTGGTTATGATTATTGGATTGCTTTTGATGATAAGGGAGTAGAACTTATTCCAAAAGGTCTTGGTGGTGGAACTTTTGACACTAATAAAAACATATTTTCTTCTGAAATGGAATATGTAAAGACTAAAGGCATACCAAAATATTTAACTATTGTTCCTTGCAAAATTATTCCTTCAGCAGGAGGGGGAGTGAGCACAGATAAAGATGGCAAGGAAACACCAATTACTATAGAAACTAGGAAATCTAAAGAAATAAGTAAAGTTATAGATGGAGTATATCCAATAGAACTTTCTCAAGGCAATATGGGAAAACTTATAATAAAGGAAATAAAAACAGAAAATAATAGAACTACAGTAAAATATGCAACTGAAGGTAAGGCACCTTATTTTCAAGCACAAGATGTTCTAATAAAAGATGATCAGGGAAAAAATATAATAATTAAAGATTATGTTAAAAGAAATGATTCAGAAAAACCTAATGAATTTACAAAGGTATTTGAAGCGTTAGATCCTAATAGGAAATATACAATATATACTAATGATTTTAGTAATGTTGAGTTTAGGGAAGACTTGAAATTTAGAATTAATCTTAATAAATAAGTAATAGTGAACAAAATAAAAATCTGTTGATATAATATAATATCAGCAGATTTTTTATTTCTTAACAATTATTGAACTTTGGAGCATATCTATATACTAAATACTATAATTAAAGTATAATTATTATGGGTTTGCTGCCTTATTGACAAAATAAATTTACAGAATATAATAGGTAGTATGTCCACAATAATAAAAAATAAAGGAGGGTAGAGTTAAGAGAATAAAGCGCCAGAACTTAAGTGAGATTCTAAATCTTTGATTTAGCTAATCGAACTTACTCCGCATTAGCGGAGTTTCATTAAACTAATAAATTTTGGAATTAGTTTATCGAGCTTGAGTTGACGAGGATGGGGAGTATCGAATCTTCGGCGGGTGCCCCACGGTATCGCACTACCGTTAGCGATTGAGAAAACCGGTAAGTAATTATCGGCACAATATCAATCTGGTGTTAAAACCTTAAAAATTTAAATATGAAAGGAAGATTTTTTATGTGCGGAATAGTAGGTTATGTTGGAAAAAAAGAAGCATCTCCAATTCTTATTGAAGGACTTAGTAAATTGGAGTACAGGGGTTATGATTCAGCAGGAGTTTCTATTTTTAACGGAGGAAAACTGGAAGTCGTTAAATGCAAGGGCAGGCTTAGAAATCTTGAGGAGAAATTAAACGAGAATCCTATCCATGGTTCAGTTGGTATTGGACATACAAGATGGGCTACTCACGGAGAACCTTCAGATTTGAATTCTCATCCTCACAGTAATGAAAATGAATCTATTAGTGTTGTCCATAATGGGATAATTGAGAATTATATTAAGCTTAGAGAATTTTTATCTTCTCAAGGATATTCTTTTGCGTCAGAAACTGATACTGAGGTAATTCCACATTTGATAGATTATTTCTATGATGGAGATTTAGTAGCGGCTGCAATTAAAGCTGTAGGCAAAATGGAAGGCAGTTATGCATTGGGAATTGTATCATCAAAGGAACCAGATAAGCTTATAGCTGTTAGAAAAGACAGTCCTCTTATAGTTGGGTTAGGCAAGGGTGAGAACTTTATTGCATCCGATATACCAGCAGTACTAAATCACACAAGAGATATTTATCTTTTAAATGATAATGAGTTTGCAGTACTCACTGAGGGTGGAATAAAATTATTATCTCAGGATGGAAAAGAAATAAAAAAAGAAATTTATCATGTAACCTGGAATGCAGATGCTGCAGAAAAAGGCGGATATGAACACTTTATGATTAAAGAGATTCATGAACAGCCAAAGGTTATAAGAGATACAATGATGTCAAGAATAATGCCTGGGGAACCAATAACTTTAGATAAAATAAATTTAACAAAAGAACAGATAGATGGTTTAAATAAAATATATATAGTAGCATGCGGTACTGCTTATCATGCAGGAATGGTTGGAAAGTATGTTATTGAAAAGCTTGCTAGAATTCCGGTGGAAATTGATATTGCATCTGAATTCAGATATAGAGAACCTATTATAGATGACAAAACACTTATGATAGTAATAAGTCAATCTGGTGAAACAGCAGATACATTGGCAGCTTTAAGGGAAGCAAAGGCTAAGGGTGCCAGGGTTATAGCTGTTACAAATGTTGTTGGAAGCTCAGTTTCAAGAGAAGCCAGTGATGTATTATATACCTGGGCAGGACCTGAAATTGCAGTAGCGTCAACTAAGGCATATGTAACTCAGCTTATTGCTATGTATATAATTGCACTTTTCTTCGCTGAAAACAGAAATACAATGACAAAGGCGCAGATTGAAGAAGTTAAAAAGGAAATGCTGGCACTTCCTGAAAAGGCTGAAGAAGTTCTGAAACTAAAGGATGTTGTGAAGAATATTGCGGAAGAGACTTATATGCACCATGATATGTTCTTCTTAGGAAGAGGACTTGATTATGCAGTTGCTTTAGAAGGTTCATTAAAATTAAAGGAAATATCTTATATTCATTCTGAAGCTTATGCAGCTGGAGAGCTTAAACACGGTCCAATAGCCTTAATTGAAAAAGGTACTGTTTTAATAACGCTTGCCACTCAAGAATATTTGTTTGAAAAAATGGTAAGTAATATTAAAGAAGTTAAAGCAAGGGGAGCTTATGTTTTGGCTTTTGCATTTAAAGGAAATGAAAATGTTGAAAAAACTGTGGATTCAGCAGTATATTTACCTAAGACAATTGATTTGCTGGCTCCAGTTTTATCTGTTATACCATTACAGCTATTGTCATACTATATGGCAATCAAGAAAGGCTGCGATGTTGATAAACCACGTAATTTGGCTAAATCTGTTACGGTTGAATAGGGGTTAGAAGTAGTATATAGTTGGTGTATATTTATAAAAAACTCGTATCACTCATAAAAAACTCATGTTATTAATAAAAAAGTCATGTTAAAAATGATATTAAAGTCAGGAATTTTTAATCAGAAAATGATTAGAGATGCCTGGCTTTTTTTATGCGGAGCATGAAAGCGTCATTGGAAAAGTGCTAAGGATTAAGACGGATGACAATTCTAAAAATTAGATTTCTATATAGAAGTTTGAATAAAAGAACACCTACTCGATCTTTATGCGATAAGGCTTTAAAAGAGTATATAAGAGAATAAATTTTTAGAGAAAAAAACTAAAAGAGAGAAATATTATCAGCATATCATTAAATAATTAGAGATAATTTTAATTTTAACGTTTGTGTATATTACTATTAGTGTTAAAGTAATACTTGTAAGTTGAGGACTTCTAAAATATATGATTTTTATGAAAGGTATAAGATATTAATGAATTATGAAACGTTTTACTATGAATTAAAAGCATTTTTGATAGAGAAATCAAGTAATTCTACTACAAAGGTAACTAAAAATATAAAGGACTTTGTTGTGACATATTTTAATGATGATAAAAACAAGATTGTATATACAAGTGGTATAAATCAAGAGTTTTTATATGATGTAAGTGTCTTAACATACAACCCTAATAATTTATTAAAATGTGAAAATAGTAAATTTAGTATTACATATAGTAAAGTAGAATCATTTATGATATTAGAATCTGAATTAGGTGGAACATCGGCATCTGGGCCTCAAAAAGTTTTTAAAAATGCAGTTTTTGACTTTTCAAAACTTTTAGTGGCGAATAGCAAGTATAAAATAATGATCTCATAAAATAATGATAATGGGCGTATCACCATTTAGAAATGAAAAAAATTTTATACAAAATAGAATATCAATAATAAATGATATTTACAAAAGTAGTAATAACGACACAGAAATGTTAGTTATAGTATTAGAAGGTAATCATACTAATGGGAATAGTCGTCAAATAAAGTTGAAAATTAATAATGGTTCAATTCACGGATTTAAATTATTTCAAAATGGAATTAATGAAATAGATAATAAGGTAGAGTAGGAGTATGCGTAAAGGACTATTTGGCAAATTAATTGAACTTTTGGATTCTAAAAGTAAAGGGATTTAATGGTATTGGTATAAAAAAGTTTATCATAATATTGAAGAGTATAAAGGGAGGATACTTATGAATAGTAATTTATTTAGAAACAGACTTGGGGATTTATATGATTTTTCTATTGTAAAGAATGAATTTGGAAAAGGCAATTTGTATGATAGTAATAGTAATAGGTGGCAAGTAGATTGGGCTTTAAATATGGATTTAAGGGGTGAAATAACTTTTGTAGTTTCAATGATGGAAGATATACATTATGACCAAAATGGTAAATTTGTATACTATAATTTAGATGGTTATACATTGGACAATGTTTGGTTAGTGAGGGGCGAAAAAGTGATTTTTCATGAAAATACCTTTAATATGGAGACAGGTATTGTGACATATATAGGAACAGCTCAAGTTGTTGAATTTAAGAAAAAAATTTTCGATAATAATAGTGGACTATGTTTAAAAGCAGCAATAAATAATTTCAATTTTCATGGATTGCAGTTTACAAAAAATGGCAATAGAAATGTTAGAAATAAGTTCACTACAATAATACAGGGTAAAAGCGTAGAATTTAAGTTAATGGATAATTCAGAATCATTAAATGAACTTATTCAAGGTAAGCGTGTTGAAAATGCAGTAATGTCTAACTTATCTTTTAATGTAGAGGATAAATATAATATAGGGGAATTAGATGTTTTTCTGAGGAATTGAGAACTTTTTAGATGGTTATAAACAATTACTTGGTTATTTGAATGCTAGATTCAAGTTTGGTATAACAATTTCTATTAACAAGTCAAAGTCTTTAGATGATGCTGTTGAGTTTATTTATAAAAGTTTAGATACTTTTAAGAATGATGATTTTAAGATAGTTAATATAAAACGACATCCGTTTAAAAGAGAGTTCAGTTATTTGTTACTTAGTGAACATATATTACCTGAAGACAAGAAGAGAACTATGAAAGTATACCATTTAATCTTAAATTTGTTTGATGTTACAAGAGCGAAGATAGCAAAAGAGTCAAGGCGTAGAAAAAAGCAAAGTATATGAGGTAAAAATTTTTGAAATTATAATGAAAAATAGTTAAATATAATTTTGGACATAAAGGGGAATTAAGAAATGATTGATTTAGCATTTGTAATAGGAGAAAGGATAAAAGGAGAACTAAATAGACACCCAGTATTATATAAAAGATTTAACGTATCAATGTCTGACTGTTACGATGAAATGCTTAAAAACTATGTAAAAATACTAAAAATAATTAATGATGAATATTCTGATGATCATGTATTTAAAGCAAGGGAATTTGTTATGGATAGCGTCCTATTTTCATTAGCATACTCAGAGTATATATGTTCAAATTATCTAGGAAATCAACAGATAATAATGGATTTTGTGAAAAAGAAGTTGAAGAGTGCAGAAAAAGGTAAGTTTTCAATGAAGAAGTTGAATGAAAATTTAAGTGAATATATCATATTTTTTTATTTAGTATGTGGCGTTTTTTTAAAAAGTGATTTATATTTGAATTTTGATAAATTGGAGTATGAATCAGATGGAGCAAATAATAAAAGGTTTGAATACACTTTTAAAATGAAAAATAAAAAGAATATAAATGTTGAAGTGAAAGCATTAGATTGTGATCCGTTTTCCAAAGATAATTTGGACATGTTTCAATTTAAAGATGGGGATATTCTCGCTAAGGCATTTGTCCCAAATGTAAAATTAGAGGAATACGTCACTAAAGATAAGTTAGAGGCAATAACAGAGATAAGTAGCAATTATAGACAACTTAAAAAAAATATAAAAAAGATAAAAGAAAAATGCGAATCTAATGGTGATATAAACTTAGGTTTTATAATTATAAATTATGGCACGTCAATAGAAGAGTTTTTTTCATATTTATTAAACAGCAAGAATGGAATTTTGAATCTCATAAATACTGATGGCATTAGTGATATCGTTTTATTTTCAATGTGTACATCTACTACATTAATGTTTGATGAAGTTTATGAAAATGAACATATTTTATCTTTTGTAATGAAGGATAATGAAATTGAGAATGAAATTTTTAGAAAGTTGAGGTTAGACAACTATGTATTCAAAGATGGAAAAGTGGCTGAAGGTATTAAATATATAGCAGAAGAAGAATTCGGATTATACAAGTATATAAGGCGAAATGATATGGTAACAATTCTTAGACATGATGTAGATGATGATATAATAAACGAAGAAACAAAAAAGTTTAAGAATACAGTAGAGGGGATTAAGTTTATTACAGATAATATTAGTGAATAGGTGAAACAACATGAATCTATCAGATTTAATAAGAAAACATATAAATGCATTGACTTTTATTTCTCAAGGTGTAAATTTGTAGTATAATTAATATTAGCATACTGAAAGTTAATAGGAAGAATTCGTATGTATCTGTGCAAAACATTTATTTGGAAGAAATTATATATAAAATTTTCAACTTTATTTTAAGTTGGTGTAGTGTTAGTCAAAATAATCATTGACTACAGTCTACACCAACTTTTTTTATTGACTTTTATTTTTGTAATGAGGGATGGTATTATATGAGAATGCTTTACTATCAATGTTTTTAGGGTTATTTAAAAATATAATTAAATGCTATTACATTATTTAAGGAGGAAGAGATAATGGAAGACAAAAGTGAACAAGAAATTGTTGAAGGTATTGTTAAAAATTTAGTTGATGTATTGGATTGTAAACTATTAGTAAAAAAACAGGAGTTCCTCTTGGGCGGGTTTTGCAAATCAAGAGAGAGATTGAATATGGTAAAGCTAAAGGATTTAAGTTGGTTAATTGGAAAATTAGAAGGAATAAGGATAGCTAAGAGAATGTATAGATTTGAAGAGGATAGATGCCTGATAATGAGAGTAACTCAGCTAACAGAATGGGAGTATGAGCAGTTTGTCGTTAAAGGTTTCAGGGAATTTTACTCATTATAGGAATTAGCAAGGTACTTAAATGTTTCTATAGAAAATTTGAATGTTTGGATGGAAGAAGGCAGATTTATCAATAGTGATACGAAAGAAAAGTCTAAACCGATAAAAATTCCAGGCAATATTGTTTTTATTGACGGGGAGGGTATTGAAACTACACTGTGGAACCTTGAACATACATATTATACTGAGAAAATGATGACAAAGGAAGATTAAAGAAAATTTATTGTTGAGAGCATTAAGTATTTTGAAAATAAATATTTAGGAGCTTTTGAAGAAACATTAAAAGTTTAACAGGATAAAATTGAGGATGAAATAAAGGACACTGACAAATGGCAGTACCTATTAGAATTAGTAAATACTTTTTAGATTAAAAAAGACATTAAATATAAGTAAAACCAAGGATTGAGAAGTTTTGTAAGTATACTTTTTTCATAAGTATTAAGTATATTATTGCGCTGCTAATAGAAATAACTCTATAAGTTACTGAAATATGTATAGCAAATGACATTTCAAAAATGAAATGAGGTGAACTTAATTGATACAAGTAATAGGTATATATTTAGTTACTTTAGGTGGAATAGTTTGTATGATAATGGTAGCAGTGGTATTTATAAAAATTATGATAAACACTACTAAGAATGCAAATAAAAAGGAGAAGTGAAAAACGGTACTCGTGTAATCAATATACTGTTTGTGTGATGAAGTTTAAGAATATGCCAAGAACCAATATACCTTTAATATGAAATACTTATTCTATGATATATGAGTTCTTATTGAGAACAATGAAACAAAAGAATTTTAAAACAATTATATTTCAACTGTTTTAGAGGTGGAGAGAATGGATTTAACCGAAGAACAAAAAGTAATGTTGCAAGAAATATGGAATGTATTAAAAGATAAGTTTATTAAATTTACAGGTAAAATAAGAAGCAAAGAGATGTCAGTAATTGAAGGAATAAATAACATTGGCAATGAGGCTTTTGAGTTGTTTTATTATAATACAACCTCAGAAGCAACTCTTGCAAAGGAGTTTATACAATTCGCTGTAGATACTATAATTACTGCTAAATCCTTATCTCAAACACTAAATGAAGTGAAAAAGAAATATGAACTTTCTTAAAGAAAGCAGAAAACTGTGAGGTTGTTGGAGATAGAAATAACTTACTAAAATAATACGAGATGAAGTAAGCTCTTGTAGTTTTGAAAAGAAATTTTAGATAGGTAGTATTGTAAAAATGAGCAAAAATTTCTTGATACATTGGTAGAAAATTCAAAAGAAGAATATATAAATTAGCTTAAAGAAAATAGGCAATGATAATAGATAAAGTTGTAATTCAAGATGTACTCAAATAAAAAGAATTGTTCAAGAATAATAAGGTTTATCCAAAGCATGAAGGAAATGCAAGGGGGCTAACATATATTCCTTTCATGATTTTTTCAATCTTCACCTCAATTAATTGATTTATCAAGGATTTAACTCATATGGAATGTTAGGAAAGTCTTATTACGTTTATCCTTAAATCTTCTTAGTTAATAGAAATAATGAAAGAAACTGGGCAGACTTTTTTGTTTTACCTTATATATTTAAACTATTAGATAGATATATAAAATTTTATGGGTTAGTAGCCTTAGTGAATAAAAAGGTAATTAAAAATTATTTTTTGTAATGTAGCATTAATTGACAATACTTTGATGTCAAAGTATAATTACAATATGAATAGAGATAATACAATTTACATTATTGGAAGAATTAGAGAAAAAGCTAATAAATTTTTATTAAAAGAATTGGAGGAAATAGGAATTAAAGATGTTGCACCATCTCATGGTGATATTTTAGCTAATTTATTTAAATGCAAAAAAGCTACAATGACAGAAATAGCTAATCTTATACATCGAGATAGGTCTACTGTAACTACATTAGTAAATAAATTAATAAAATTAGGATATGTTTTATCTGAAAGAGATATTAATGACAGTAGATCGAGTATTATTAGTTTGACCAAGAAAGGAGAAGAATTGGAAACAGCCTTTAAGGAAATTTCTCAAAAACTTTATGAAGTTGAGTATAAAGGCTTTACAGAAGAAGAAAAAATGGTGTTAAAGAATTTGTTAAATAAAATTAATAATAATTTTTAGGTTATTTTTCGCAGATATACTTGGATGTCAAAGTATTTTTATAAATGCTAAATATTTACAAAATGGAGTGATTTAAAATGAATATAAAAAGAGATACAATATATGCTAATGGAATCAATATCCCATGTATTGTTTTAACACCTTCTAATTCAATTGGAGTTGCATTAATAACGCATGGATATGGTGGATGTAAAGAGGAGCAACTTGGTTTAGCTTATCGTGTATCTGAACTTGGAATAACAACTTGTGTTATTGATTTAAGAGGTCATGGTGAAAATACTAATTTATTTGATGGAAACATATTGTTGGATATTAAAGATGTTATTAAATATTGTCATAACTTTGGAGAAAAAGTAGTAGCTATAGGTCATTCTTTAGGAGGCAGACTATCACTAATAAGTAGTGCTGATTATGCAGTAGGAATATCACCTGCGTTAGATAAAAATTTTAGTGAGAAAACCCAACAAATTTTAAATGATGTGAGGGGGTATCGAGTAAAAGAATCATCTGATGAAAAATTATTTAAAGTTATTGAAACGCTACCAACATTAAACGATGATAATAGTAAAAATAAAATGATTATATATGGTTCAAGAGATGTACCAGAAATAATAAATTCATCTTCTAATCTTAAAGAAACTGGTTTATTAGTTAAAGAAGTTAAAAATGCTCTTCATAATGACATTTTTACAGTTGAAGATACTATTCAATATTTGATTGGGCAATTAAACATTTGGTTTAAAATTAATGAATAGAGTTCTACCAAGAAATTTAAGTGATAGAAATATATATGGTAAATTCTCATAATTTTGTACTTGGTTTTTCTTGACAAAATGTAGAATAAGCTTTATTATAAAATTAATTCATATATGAAGTAAATTATAGAGGTACAAAATGTCAAAAGAATTATTACGTGATATTTATATGAAAATCCGTCATATTAACGATGTTTCAGTTGAAAATTTTGTTGATTCAACTTCTGGATATAGTGCTACAGGAGTACAGTTTGGTGTTCTAAGGAACATCTCAACTGAGGGCAATATTACTATGTCCGAATTAACTGATAAAGTAAAATGCGTTGCAAGTAATATGACAACCATAATAAGAAGAATGGAAAAGCAAGAGCTTGTAAGCACTTTTAAAAATCCAGAAGATAAAAGACAAACATTGGTGTCTATAACTCAAAAAGGAATTGATGTTAGAGAGACTATGGAGGTTGTGTATCAAAAGTTTTTAGTTGATATGTATGGAGTTTTAGAAGAAGAGGAACAACAAAAATTGTTTTGTTTACTTGCAAAGATAGAAGAAAGCCTTAATAAAAAATAAGGTTTTTCTTTTAACAAAATACTTCATATATGAAATAAATTTAAGGAGTGATATTAAATGATAATAGATAGTCATGCACATGTTATATTACCAGTAGAAAAACATATTGAGTTAATGGATGAAGCGGGAGTTGATAAAACCATACTTTTCTCTACATCAATGCATCCAGAGATTACTAAAACCTTAGATGAATTTGAAAAAGAACTAAATAAGCTATATGAAATTATTTCTGGTAAAAGAAATTCTATTGAAACACGAATTGCTTCAATTAAAGAGCTAAGTGAAGTTATAAGTAAATATCCTTCAAGATTTCATGGATTTGGCAGTGTACCATTAGGATTAGATTATGAGAAAACTGCCACATGGATAGATGAGCATGTTGTCAAAAATAGATTTATTGGACTTGGAGAATTTTCAGTAGCTACAGGTCAAGTAAAAAGTTTAGAAACAGTATTTGAGGCTTCGCATGATTTTTCCAATCTACCAATTTGGATTCACGCATTTTGGCCTTTGGACTTGAATGATATAAAGGAAATATTTAATTTAGCAAAAAAATACGCTGATGTTCCTGTAATAATAGGGCATTTGGGAGGAGTTAACTGGCTTGATGTAATTAAAATGACAAAGGAAACTAAAAATGTTTATATTGATTTATCAGCTTTCTATACTACAGTAGCCTTAGGGATGACAATTAAAGAACTTCCTGAAAAATGTTTGTTTAGTGCAGACCTTCCTTATGGAGATTTAGTAGTATCTAAATTTTCGATGGAGCGTGTTTGTAAAGACAAAGAAGTATTGGAGCAGGTTATGGGTGGAAATGTTGCAAAGCTTTTAAAAATATGACAGTAGAAGTTTAAATTTAAATGGGTATTATATGTAGTGGAGTTAACTTAACTTAACCATTAGCGATGGAGTTAAAGAAACAGAGAAAATAATAACTCTAACTGTATAATTAAAATAAACATTTCCGAACTTTATAAAAAATTTTAAGAAAAGTAGATAAGGTATATGCCCAGTATTGGGTCAGAAATGGGGTAATACGGGGAGGTCACTGAAAAAGTCCTTAAGCAATTGGGGCTGAAAAACTATATATTTTTCAGTTCCCTTAGAAAAGCTTACTTTTCTCTCTTTTCATTTGTAGATAAAATTAGGATTAGGGTAAAAACGGATAAAAAAGGGAGTTGAACGACTTTATCTGGTAGGAACAGCAACTGCTATATAGAGTCCAAGTAATACAAGAAGGCCACCAATAATATGGTGTATTGCAAAGGATTCGTTTAAAATTATCATAGCGAATATTGCTGTAAGTATTGGTTGAACCAGGGTAAATATTGAAACTTTTGAAGAGTCTATAAAGCCAAGAGCAAAATTAATCGAAAAATACCCTCCAACCTGGGTAATCAATCCCAAACATAAAAGATATATCCATGATGCAGGGGAAAATCCATATAATTTACTTTCTGTAATAATGCAGCAAATTAATAAGGTTAAAGCACAGCCTAAAAAGGTAAAGAATACAACCTGAAGTGTGCTGTTTTTAAGTCTTACTTTTTTCACTGACAAAATATATAGAGCCAAAAAGAGACTTGCTATTATAGAAAATATAAAACCATTGTCTATCCTCATTTGAATAATATTATTAATGCCAATAAGCACTGCTATTCCAAACAAGGCTACCCCATTGCCAACCCAGTGGAAATGGCTTAAATTTTCTTTAAATAAGATCATAGCTCCAATGCCGACCCATACTGAAGAAAGATTTACAATCAGTGTAGGAAATGTTGCATTAGAGATTATAACTGCTGTGTTCCAAAAGATAAGTTCAAAGGCAAAAAAAATTCCTCCTAATAAAGAAATACAAATTTCCTTATTACTCATACTCTTATTAGTTGTTCTAATATAAAATGGCAATATAACTAATAATGCAAATAAAACCCTATAAAAAGCTGAAGAGATTCCATTGACATGCGCTTCCTTTACGAAAATTGCAGATACTGATATACATACTATTCCAAAAAATAATATTATCCATCTATCTTTCATAATTTTTGTATTATCCTTCATTGTTTCACTCTCCTAGTTTATGGTTTTTTAGCTTCAAACAACCCGGAGTTTTTTGTTATATTTATCACCCCTTCCTTTTCTAACTTTCTTTGTATTAATGTCCTAAACTCATGGTCTCTTTCTCTTATGATTTCAGGTGCATTGCCATGAGTTGAATAAACATAATCGATAAAAGGTTCGGCCTCATTTACTATTAGAGCATCATCATACTTGTATTCATAAACATCATTGAACCATTCTTCCAATTGAGTCCTCCCATTTTCAAGTCCAAATTCCTCAGCTGGATCAAATTGGCTGAAAACAATTCTACTATCAAAATTTGTAACAGTTTCAATAAGTTCTTTCATATGATTTTTTCCAGTTGTGGATGCAAATAAGCATCCTCCCTTTTTAAGGACTCTTTTTATTTCAGATAGTGCTTTATTTCTATCCCCCATATAAAACAACATGTTATTAGCAATAACAATATCGAAGTTTTCATCATCAAAGGGTATATCTTGAGCATCAACAACTTTAAAAGAAAACCTGTTATTTACTTTCTTAAGATTTCTTTTTGCATCTTTAATCATTCCCTTTGAAATATCCGTTAAAACATATTCACAATCCAAAGGAAGTCGATTGGAGTTTTTAATCCACAAACTACCATCACCACATCCTAATTCAAGTATTCGTGCATTAGGGGAAAACTCCATCTTGTCAAATATCCATCTGTGCCATCCATATTTATTTATACTAAACTTGTTATGCAAATTTAGCCTTGCTTTTAAATTGGATGAGTTTTTATATTGCTCAAGTAAAACATCTTCCATAGTTACTGTTTTTATTATATTAATAAACTTACCCCAATCTAATTTACTACCCTGATTAAGCATAGATTCAGTTTCATTAATGGATTTAATAATTAGAGAAAGATGATCAATTCTATCTTGTATAATCTGTTTCTGAACAGCTAATGATTGTTTAAAATCCTCTTCCCTATCATTTAAAATTGCATTCTTAATTTCTTCAAGTGAAAAGCCCAAGTATTTTAAGGTTAATATCTTTTGAAGTCTCGCAAATTCATATTCACTATACAGTCTATATCCCTTTGTGGTATGGGAGGAAGGCAATAATAATCCTTTTTTGTCATAATACCTAATTGTCCGTATAGTAATCCCGGCTTTTTTGGCAAATAGTCCTGCTGTATAAAATTTCTTATTATCCAAATCCATATACATCACCCAAATTAATATTAACCCATAACCCTACGTCATGGTCAAATACTTTTTCAGAAAATTTATTAGAAATTAATTCGCAGTTCGGGAGCGTTTAAAGGAGAAACGCGCATAATTTATTATAGAGGTTGACGCTTGTTTTATTGATGTTAATTAAATATCAATCATATCAAAATTCTTAAAAGTATGATAAAATTAAAATATTGGTATTACCATAATACCAAAACTTCAATCGCTTAATGTTATATCTTATTTATGAATTCTGTATTCAATTCTAGGGAATTAAAAAATTTTAGGTTATGGAGGAAATTTATATGGCAAAAATTAAAATACCATATCATAAACAAATGCTTGAAATTGAAATTGAGGATAAAAACTTAGCTGGAGTATTAGAGTCAAAAGCAGAAGAGTATAAGGCAAGAGAGACTCAGGAAGAACTTGTAGAAAAGGCTTTGGACAATCCTATAGGCAGTGAAAAACTTGAAGAATTAGTTAAAGGTAAAAACAATATGGTTATTATTACTAGCGACCATACAAGGCCAGTACCAAGTAAAGTTACAATGCCTATATTACTTAGAAGAATAAGAAAAGTTAATCCTGAAGTTAATATAACCATACTTATTGCAACGGGATTCCACAGACCGACCACGCAGGCAGAACTTGTAAACAAGTTTGGAGAAGAAATAGTTAAAAAGGAAAATATCGTAGTTCATGATGCTTTTGATGATAGTGCCATGGTTAAGCTTGGAACACTTCCATCAGGCGGAGAACTTATAATAAACAAATTAGCTGTAGAAACGGAATTATTAATAGCAGAAGGGTTTATTGAAGCTCATTTCTTTGCTGGTTTTTCCGGTGGAAGAAAGAGTGTGCTTCCTGGCATTGCTTCAGCGACAACGGTTATGGCTAACCACTGTGGCGAGTTTATATCCAGTCCTAATGCAAGAACCGGAATACTTAAAGACAATCCCATACACAGAGATATGCTTTATGCAGCTGAAAGGGCAAAGCTTGCTTTCATACTGAATGTTGTTATAAATAGTGAAAAGAAAGTTATTAAGGCTTTTGCAGGACACCGGGAAAAGGCTCATGAAAAAGGCTGTGAATTTGTAATAGAACTTTCAAAGGTTGATAAAATTCCTGCAGATATAGCAATTTCAAGCAATGGTGGGTATCCATTAGATCAAAACATTTATCAGTCGGTTAAAGGTATGACAGCAGCAGAGGCAACTTGCATTGAAGGCGGCGTTATCATAATGGTTTCAGCTTGCAATGATGGACATGGCGGGCAGTCATTCTATGATAACTTGGCACAGGCTAAGTCCCCTAGAGAACTTTTAGATAGAATAGCTAAAGTTCCAAGAAATGAGACAGTTCCAGATCAGTGGGAATTTCAGATACTTGCTAGGATTCTGGATAAATATACATTAATAATGGTTACCGATATGTGTGACCCTGAAATGATAAAATGCATGCATATGCAACATGCTGCTACTTTTGAAGAAGCACTTAAGATAGCATATGAAATTAAAGGAAGCAATGCAAAAGTAGTAGTGATTCCTGATGGAGTTTCGGTTATAGTCAGGTAATTATGCTTTACCAATTTCCAACTTAATCTATTAAATGATAATTACCGGGAGGGTTCCTATGACAAAGCCCACTCGGTTTTTTATATTTCTATCTAAACATCATAAAAGCGTTTAATAATGTTTAGTAAAATGTGTTAAAATGGATACTGACTTTATATATTTTTATTTTACGAAGGGTGATGAAATAGATGGCATTTTTATTAGAATTATTTATTAGAACTTTAATAGAAACATTTTATTTTACTGGTATGATTATTTTGATAGGATTAATTCTTGGTGTTTTGAGAGCTTATTCAATAAAAAATTTTCAAAGAAGCTTTGGAAGCAAAGCAGTAATGATGACTGGCCTTATTGGTGTTCCAATACATGAACTGAGTCATGCTGTTTTTGCTATATTGTTTGGGCATAAGGTAATAAATATAAAATTACTTCAGAGGCCCGATGAAAATGGAATGATGGGTTATGTTAACCATTCATATAATAGACACAGCATTTACCAGCAGATTGGTAACTTCTTTATTGGTATAGCACCAATATTTGGAGGTGCTATTTTTATAATTGCGTCAATGCATTTTCTAATACCACAGGCTTATAATCAATTCATACATCTACTAATGAATAATTTGCAGGTAACAACTTTAAATAAAACTATTATAGAAGGAATACTAAGTTCCTATGTGGGGTTAATAAAAACCATTTTTTCATTAGGAAATTTTAAAACCCCATCTTTTTATTTATTTTTGTATGTGGCTATATGTATATCCTCACATATTTCTTTGAGTTTTGAAGATATAAAGGGATCTTCCAGAGGGTTGGGTGTAATATTTTTAATATTACTATTAATTAATATTTTTGGTTTATCAAAATACATACTATCTATTGAAATAATAAGATACAATATATTGTTAACAGGCATTTTGCTTGTAGCTGTATTTTTATCTGTTATAACTTTTTTAATAAGCCTGATTTTATTTTTTATAAGAAGGAACTGATTCTAAAAGAAAGTGATACTGAATTTTATAAAACTTGGAACAAAGTATAAGCAGGTGCATAGGATAAAATAAGAACCTGATTTAGTATTTGTGTTATTTCTGTTTTATCATCAAAAAAGACCTTTATTATCTACATAAAAAATCTAGGAGATGATAAAATGGAAAAAATAAATTTAAAAAAGTTAGATTTTGTAGGCAAAGGTGTCCATGGTAAAGTGTATAGGCTCGATAGAAATCGTTGTATAAAGGTGTGCAAAAGCACTAAAGATATGCAGATGGAATATAATGTATTGAAACATGCTGCAGGGTATCCACAATTCCCCAAAGTATATGAATGTCAAGGTAAGTATATGATTCGCGAATATATTGATGGTGAAAACATAATAGCTTATATTAAAAAAAATGGATTTGATAATCATTTAGCGAGGGAGTTAACAGAACTTCTTAAAATTTTTATCAAATTAAAATTTACAAGAATAGATATCAGAATGGGCGAAGTATTTGTAACTAGAGACAATAAAATTAAAATTATTGACACCACACGGTACTTAGATAAAAAAGCATCCTATCCAATGAAAATGTTTAAAGTTTTCAAAGAACTCGGATGTAAAAAACAATATATTATCTTTCTTAAAAAAAATTATCCTGAATTATATAAAGCATGGAACAAATGACTATTGCCATTAAACTTTATTTATTTTAAATAATTAGACATATAAAACCCATGAAAAGTCATACAGTAAGCAGGGAAGATTGCCTGCAATTCTGCATGGCTTTTTCTTATTTTGGAATAAAAAGCAGATTATCATATGTTAAAATTTTACAGTTAATATTTCACATATACAAACTATCGCATTACAAAACGGTGAGAGAAGGCTTTATTACAAATATGCAAACATGATATAATTACAATTATTAATGCTAATTCATAAAAAGGAGATATTGCATGATGGATAGAAGTAAAATTAAATTAACTAAAGAAAAAAGAGCCGAAATGATTTTGGCAATAAAAAATTACTTTTTAAATGAGAGAGAGGAAGAATTAGGTGACTTAGCTTCAAGTATAATGTTAAACTTTATTGTTGAAGAATTAGCACCAGAATTTTATAATCAAGGAGTTTATGATTCTTATAAATATATGGATGATAGAATTGAAGATTTATTGTCGATTCAAAAATAGAATTATAAAATTTAGGAAAAAATATTTGATTTGCCGATTATATAAAGTGAACTTGTAATAAAAAGGAATATTATGATAAAATATAAGAGATATAATAAATTTATTTAATTTTCAAACCCAGTATCAGCTGTTTCAAACATGCTAATAGAACAAATGAAGTGGGTTATTTTTGCCGGTATTATATAAGTTAGAAGGTGGAGATGATTAGATGGAGGAAATAGATATTAAGAACAAAAAAAAAGATGAAAAACCACTGACATACAACAAGAACTTAACCTGTCCTGTCTGTGAAAATAAATTTTCTGTTCCTGCTGTAAAAAGTTATTCTGCAAGAATTCTAAAAAAGAATACGGATTTTTTTATTGAGTACGATAAAATCAATCCATATTTTTATGATATATGGCTATGCCCTAATTGCGGCTATGCAGCATTAAAAAGCGACTTTGAAAAAATTAAAAAATCATCTATTGAAGATATAGAACAGAATATCCATAAGAGGTGGACAAAAAGGGTATACCCTGAAAAATTCGATGTGGATATAGCAATCGAAAGATATAAAATGGCACTTTTGAATTATGCGGTTACAGATTCTAAGAGCAGTCAGAAGGGGTATGTTTGTCTAAAGCTTTCGTGGATGTATCGAATAAAGGGAGACGTTAAAAATGAACAATATTTTGCACAGAGTGCATTGGAAAGTTTTATTAATGCTTACTACAATGAAGACTTTCCTTTTTATGGTATGGACAAATCAACTGTACAGTATTTAATAGGAGAGCTTTACAGAAGAAAAGGTGAAAAGGATGAAGCATTGAGGTGGTTTGGTCAGGTTATTGTTTCTAGAGAAGCAAGTAGTACCATTAAAGAAAAAGCGAAAGATCAAAAAGATTTGCTGAAGTGAGCAATTAAGGTTGAAATTCCAAAGGATGCATATACATTCATTAAGAACAAGCAGCAACCTTTATGTAACTTCTTTTTTAATAGGTTCCAATAAGGGGGGACAAAAATTAGTGATTTTGCAACTCGTCTAAAAAGAATCAGAAAAGACAAAGGCTTGCGTCAAGTAGATTTAGCAGATAGTCTAGGATTAGCTCAAACCACGATAGCCAATTATGAACAAGGAATAAGATTTCCAAACGAAAAAATCTTATCACAAATAGCTGATTATTTTAATGTCTCTTTGGATTATATGATAGCAAGGACTGATGTACGTCTAAGTAATGAGGATATTATGTATAATGATATTTACCAACAAACTGACATATATGAAAATACAGAGTTATCATCTTTGCAGAAAGAATACTTCAACTCTGTTCTTAACGGTAATAAGCAATTGGCTGTTAAATTAATTTTGGATTCAGTGGATAATAAGGTGAGTGCCAAGGATATCTACATTTATGTTCTAGAGCGTTCTTTAAAAGAGATTGGGCGTTTATGGGAGATGAATATCATTGATATATATCAAGAACATTACTTTTCAAATGTCACTCAACAAATCATGTCACAACTATATCCATATATATATACTAAAGAAAGAAACGGTTTTTCTTGTGTTTCTTTAGGTGTAAGTGGAGAGTTCCATAATATTGGTGTACGAATGGTTACAGATTTTTTAGATGCAGCAGGTTGGAACACTTACTTCCTTGGGTCAGATATACCTACGCAAAGCGTCATCAGGGCTATCCAGGATCGAAAAGCAAATATTCTTGCAATCTCAGCTACTATGAGTTTTAATTTGGATGCAGTATCGAGCCTAATTAAAGCAGTTCGTTCATCAAAAGGCTGTGCAAATGTAAAAATAATGGTTGGTGGACGTGCCTTCAATATTTCCAAACAGTTATGGAAAGTAGTGGGTGCTGATGCATATGCAAATACTGCTGAACAAGCTGTAAAGATGGCAGAGCATTTAACTACTATAGATGCATTACTAAAATAAATAGAAAATACTATTATATTACCTTCAGATAAGTGTGAAATCATTATACTCTGAAGGTAATATTTTTTTATTAGAAGTAGATAATCAAATAGTAGTAAACTTAATCAAAAATTTTTTTGCTTTTGTTCTTCATACAAAATCATCAATACACAATTTGAGTAAGGTTATAAATGTCTTTTTGTTATAAAACTTATATGTAAAGCCCTTGTTTTGTCAGAAATGTTTATTTAGATTTAAAAAAGTAAAATATATGCAAATAAAATCACACAATTTGTGATAATTTTACGTATTATTACATAAATTGACATGTTTTTATAGGCATGATAAGATAAAAATCAATACAAAGAACCTCAAATGAAATTGTAATAAATATTCGTTAGTAAGGAGGATTTTTATGAAATGGTTTAATAATCTTAAAATTTCAATAAAACTAATAGCTTGTTTTGCGATTATATCTATATTTATAGGCATAGTGGGATTTATTGGATCAAATGATATGGGAAAGATCAATGATAATTCCTCAACGCTTTATAATGATGATCTTAAAACTTTAGTTGACCTTGAAGAATTTAATTCTGACACTTTAAATATACGGTTATTGGTAATAAATCTTGTTGAATCAGGTGATGGAAGTAAAGCAGGAGAAACTAAAAGTTCTATAGAGGATATAAGAAACAAGAATAATCAATATTTGGCGGATTATGAAAAACAAGAATTAAACAGTTCTGAAAAACAAATTCTTGGTGAATTGCAAAAGAGTTTGCAAGACTTCAGAACTGCAGTTGATAAAGTTATTGTACTAATGTCTAATCAGAAATACGAGGAGGCCATATCAGCGAATAAGGATGTTGCTCCAATTAGAACTAAGGTTACTGATTTGGCAAGTAAGCTTATTGAGATAAGAAAAAATCATGCAGATAGTATGAATACTAGCAACAATTCTATGTATCAAAAATCCAGAACTGCAATGGGCATTATTAGTATAGTGGGTTTTGTTATGGCCATTCTGCTAGGTTTAGGGATATCTTTAACGATTACAAATCGATTAAAAAAGGTTTTAGCGTTTGCAAAGAAATTTGGAGAAGGTGACTTAAAATATAGAATAGATATTGACACTATGGATGAAATAGGTGTACTGGTAAGGGCTTTAAATAGGGCAGGAGATAATACTAGGAACTTAGTAGAAGAGATTATAAAAAGTACATCAGATTTGACATCTACAAGTGAGGAAATTTCCGCAACGGTTGAGGAAATAAATTCAAAGATGGCACTTGTTAATGAGGCTACCAGACAAATTTCGAGTGCATCAGAGGATTTATCTGCAACGATAGAGGAAATAAATGCTTCAACAGAGGGGGTAGCTACTACGGCTTCAGAGCTATCAGATGCAGCTAGTAGTGGACAAAAATCCTCTGAAGAAATACAATCAAGAGCATTGACAGTCAAGGAGAAAGGGATAGGTGCTACAAGATCAGCAGATCAAATCAACAGTGAAAAAACAATGGAAGTTAGAAAGGCCATAGAATCAGGTAGTGTTGTAGGCGAAATTAGAGTAATGGCAGAAACAATATCTAATATATCGTCACAGACAAATTTGCTGGCATTAAACGCCGCCATAGAAGCTGCTAGAGCTGGTGAGCAAGGTCGGGGATTTGCAGTTGTTGCTAATGAAGTCAAAAATCTATCTGAACAATCGGAAAAAGCAGTTGCAAAAGTACATAATACTATATGTCTTGTTGAAGATGCTTTTAGAAATCTTTCTCATGCAACAGAATCAATATTAAATTATCTATCAAGTAATGTTAGAACGGATTATGATCTTTTAGTAAATACGGCAATAGATTATGAAAAGGATTCACAGTTAATTAATAAAATGTCTACTGAAACTATGTTATCATCAAAAACTATGCTTGAATCAATAGAACAAGTAAACCAAGCATTGCAAACAGTATCTGCTACATCACAGGAGTCAGCCTCAAGCAGTCAAGAGATATTAATAAGTATTGAGGAGACAACAAGTGCAATTCAAGAGGTTGCAAAATCAACTGAGGCTCAAGCGGAGTTAGCACAAAGGTTAAATAGTATTGTCCAAAAGTTTAAAATATAAAGATACTTTCAAATAAATTACTTTCTTATAGAGATATAAAAGGAAATAGTCTAATAATATAGGCTATTTCTTTATTTTAAACTGTTCTTGATTGAATAAATTCATTATATTTAATAACAATCTCAGGATTATCATTAATGAAATTTATATATTCTTCAAAACATTTAATAGTATCATTACTTAATGTATGTTCAACTTTTTCTGTTTCTACCAGAATTGCTTTTTCAGAAACACCCAATACCTTTAATGTAGCTTCAATAATGTTGTGGCGCTTAAGCAAAGATTCACCCATTTTCCTTCCGCTTTCCTCAAGCAATATAATACCGTATTTTTCATATTTTAACAAGTTAAGTTCACCCAATCTTTGCACCATTTTAGTAGCAGATGGAGGTTGAACATTAAGGGCATCTGATAGTTCATGAATCCTAGTAAATCCTGTATTCAAAGATAACCTATATATCATTTCAAGGTAATCCTCCATTGATGCTGTAAGGGAATTGCCTTCCTTCTTCATATATTCACTAAATGTACGAAAATCATTATTATCCATAATTTTTCACCCGCTTTTAAGGTTCGTAGACCCTCAATAAATTATATGCTTAGATAAATGAAAAAATCACTACTTCGTCACCATTTTAGGATAATATTCATAGTTTATATAAGGTAAAAAAACTTAGCGAAGACTAAGTATTTTAGTCCTCGATAATAATTTAATGAATAGGTAAAAGAAAATATTATGAGGGTGTATATTCGATGAATAATGAAAGAGTAACAGGCATACTAAATGAATTTAGCTTTATAGGAATTGGAGCAAATAATATATGGAACATAATTAAAAGGTTTAAGCAATTGTTAAAATTTTTAGGACCAGCTTTTATAGTTAGTGTTGCGTATATTGATCCAGGGAACTTTGCCACTAACATTAGTGGAGGTTCAATATTTAATTATAACCTTATGTGGGTTATTTTATGGAGCAATCTAATGGCTATATTTTTGCAGGTTATGTCCGCTAAACTTGGCATTGCTACGGGAAGAAATCTTGCTCAGATGTGTAGAGAAGTCTTTTCAAAGAAAATGAATTGGTTTTTCTATTTCGTTGCAGCAATTGCAGCTGTGGCTACTACCATGGCAGAATTTTTGGGGGGAGTATTAGGTTTTTATTTGTTGCTTGGTATTCCCTTATCATATTCTGCTATATTGACTGCATTTGTAACATTTATAATCATATATTTACAAAAATACGGTCAGAGAATTGTAGAAATTGTCATTACCGTATTTATTGTTATAATTTGTTGTGCATATACCATAGAGTTGTTTCTTGCAAAGCCGGATTGGTCTCAAGTAGCAATTCATACATTAATTCCTTCACTACCAAGTAGTCAGGCGGTATTAATTGCTGTGGGAATGCTGGGAGCTACGGTAATGCCGCATGTAATATATCTTCATTCAGAGCTTGTTCAGTGCCGTAACCTGGGAATGACTTTAGAAGAGAAGAAAAAACATTTACGAATGGAAAAGCTAGATGTTGTTATTGCAATGAACATTGCATTTATTGTTAATGCTGCCATGGTAGTTGTTTCAGCATCAGTATTTTTCAGCAGGGGAATGGCAGTTGACTCAATAGAACTTGCGCATAGGTCGCTTGAACCTCTTTTGGGAGCACTATCTAGTGGTGCATTTGGAGTTGCCTTACTTGCATCAGGCTTTTCCTCATCCTCCGTTGGCGCTATGGCTGGAGAAACTGTTATGGGTGGCTTTGTAGATTTTAAGATGCCTATAAACTTAAGAAGGATAATAACAATGCTACCCGGTGTTATTGTTATTATTGCTGGAGTGAATCCTATGAAGGCGTTAGTATTAAGTCAGGTTAGTTTAAGTTTTGCTCTCCCTATGGCAATAATCCCCATGATTATTATTACAAGTAAAAAGAAGCTAATGGGTGAATTTACAAATAAAACCTGGGTAAATGTTATTGGTTGGTTGATTGCCTCTATGATTATTGTATTAAATGCAGTACTTCTATATTTGACCTTTTCAGGCAGTGTATAACGAAAATATTTTTTGTGTAATGCATAGGTTCCAGACCTTTAGCTAAAAAACTAGCTATTTAATATAAAATTGGCAGTTAAAAAAGTTTCCATAGATTTATGGAAACTTTTTTATACGTTAAATTAATTAGATTTGGCATGGTAGCAATAGCTGCATTAACTTTACTAAAACATATAATGAAAAAACAAATAATTAAAATTCATATTAAATAAATCAATATTAAACACATTAATTATTAATTTATTTAATATATATATTGATTTATTTAATTAAAAGTTATATAATAATTACAGGAGGTGATTGGGTGGCATACAAGATAATAACAAAGTGCCCTGTCTGTAACTCTAATCTAACAGTTGAAAGACTCAAATGTAAAAGATGTTCAACTATAATTGAAAATGAATTTGAGCTATCTAAGTTGTCATACCTTAACAGGGATCAGCTTAAATTTATTGAAGTTTTTCTTGAGTGCAGAGGCAATATAAAAGATGTAGAAAAAGAACTTGGAATTTCATATCCTACTGTTAGGTCAAAACTTGATGAAGTAATTATAGCCCTTGGGTTTAACACGGTAAAGAAAGCCTCGGCAAACAGCTCCGATATTATTGATAAGCTTGAAAAGGGAGAAATATCTGCAGAAGAGGCAGTAAAGTTATTGAAAGAATAAATTAAAGGAAGTGCAATATTATGAAAGAAGAGATATCAAGAATACTGAAAATGGTTGAAGAAGGGAAAATTGACTCAGCAAAAGCAGCTGAACTTATTGAAGCATTAAACGGCAAAAGTGAAATTGTTAAGGTTGATAGTACTATAACAAGTAACTATGCTGACAAGATGCTTAAGGTTAATGTTGTTTCAAAAAATGGAGATAATGTACATGTAAAGCTTCCTGTAAAGGTAATAAAAGCAGTTGGAGGTGCTGTAGTCAAAATACCAGGGGTCAGCGATAAAATTGGAGACCTGGATATGGAAATGATTTTGCAGGCACTTGACAGCGAGGTAATAGGCAAAATTGTTGATGTTCAATCTGCTGATGGGGATTTTGTGGAAGTGGTAGTTGAATAGTTATGAGGATATATATTCAAACTCCTGAAGGTAAAAAATTTTGGGTTCCAGCACCAATATGGATTTTGAAGTTCGGAACGGGTGCGTGGGTGGAAAACATTGTAAAAAGATACGTACCAAAAGAGCAAAGGCAATATATTGAATGCATTGATTTTTCAAAGCTTAATAAGGCAGTGGATATTCTAAAGGAATATAAGGGACTGAACATTGTGGATGTAAAAGCCAAGGATGGTACAATAGTAAATATAAAGCTGTAATAAAACTTAAAGCAAATTAAATAAAGTTTATTTAAAAATTATAATCATTCAGTTTTCTATGATCCTGCAGTTTATAGCGGGCAGGTTAGAGAAAAAATGCACTGCTAACTGTGTACACGAAAGGATAAAAGCCTTGGAGATATTAAAATATTTCTGTTGGCTTTTTTCTATTGACAATATTATAAAAATAAAATAAAATAAATATAGTTAGCCAAACTAACTATATTTATTTTTAAGGAGAAAAATATGGAGGATAGTAATCTTAAAGTCACCACACAAAAATTAATGGAAGCTTTTATAAAATTGAAAAGATATCACTTTAGAGGACACCAGGTCGGAGACTTGAAACATACTGAAATATTTATTTTATTCTGCATAAAAAAATGTAATGGTTCAGATGAAGAAGGTTTAAAGATATCTGAAATAAGCAGTCACATGAGGGTATCAAATCCTACAACTACACAGGCAATTAATAAACTTGAAGAAAGAGGATATGTGAAAAGAAGTATAGACAAAGAGGATAGACGAGCTGTAAGGATAGTCTTAACACAAAAGGGGGAAGAAGCAATAATTGATGCAAATAAAAACTTCACTGGTTTTTTTGACGGATTAGTTAGTCGATTAGGACAAGAAAGAAGCTGTCAGCTTACAGAAATTATAAACGAAGTTATTGAATATATGAACGACAATAATAACAAAAGGTCTTAGAAATCTTAAAAATAGCTAGGAAAGGAGGCAAAAAATGGTTAAAATTTTAAAATATTTAACTCCTTATTCTGGGTTGATATTATGTGCAATCGCATTGCTGTTTGTACAGGCGACCTGTGACCTTGCACTGCCGGATTACATGTCAGATATTGTAAATACAGGAGTTATGTCCGGCAACAATAATTTTATATTAAAAACCGGAGGCACTATGATATCAGTGACCTTACTTGGAACTATAGCTTCCATAACAGTAGGGTATCTGGCTTCTTTAACCGCTGCAGGTGTATCCAGGGATTTGCGTTCTAAAATTTTCAGCAAGGTTGAAAAATTCTCAAATGCTGAATTTGATAAATTCTCCACGGCATCGCTAATAACACGTACCACTAACGACATTACACAAATTCAAACAGTGTTGGTTTTGGCCATCAGAATGCTCTTTTATGCTCCAATTTTAGGAGTTGGTGGCATTATTAAAGCAGTTTCAAGCAGCGAATCTATGTCATGGATTATAGGAGTAGCCGTTATCAGTTTAGTTGGAGTTATTATGCTGCTTTTGTCAATTGTAATGCCTAAATTTAAAACAGTTCAAAAGCTTATTGACAGGTTAAATCTGGTTGTACGTGAAAATCTTGATGGAATGCTGGTTATCAGGGCATTTAATACACAAAAGTTTGAAGAAAATAGATTTGATAAGGCAAATCTAGATTTAACTACTACAAATCTTTTTGTTAACCGAACAATGTCAATTATGATGCCCTTTATGATGTTGGTTATGAATCTTGTAACTGTAATAATTGTATGGGTTGGAGCAAAACAGGTATCTTCATTTAACATGAATATAGGAGACATGATGGCTTATATGCAGTATGCAATGCAGATTATTATGGCATTTTTATTTTTGTCCATGATGTTTATCATGATACCAAGGGCATCTGTATCGGGAGAGAGGGTTGCAGAAGTATTAGATACTGATTTCAGCATATTGGATACAACCGAACCTGTAAGATTTGAAGAAAAATTCAAACCTACAGTAGAATTTCGTAATGTAAACTTTTGTTATCCCGGAGGACAGGATAATGTTTTGCACAATATAAACTTTACTGCAAAGGCAGGTGAAACTACTGCGATAATAGGATCTACAGGAAGTGGTAAATCAACCTTAGTGAATCTTATTATGCGGTTTTACGATGTAACTACCGGTGAAGTTTTAATTGATGGCAAGGATATTAGAACAGTATCTAAAAAGGATTTGCGAAATAAAATTGGTTATGTGCCACAAAAAAGTGTACTTTTTTCTGGTACAATAAAGTCTAACTTATATTATGCCGACAAAAATTCAACTGTTGAAAATATAAAAAAAGCGGCTTCCATAGCTCAGGCTGAGGAATTTATAAGCACAAAGGAAGAAGGCTATGATTCAATAATTGCCCAGGGGGGAACCAATGTTTCAGGAGGGCAAAAACAGAGACTATCTATAGCAAGGGCATTGGTAAAAAATGCTCCAATATATATTTTCGATGACAGCTTTTCAGCTTTGGATTTAAAGACAGATGGTAATTTGAGAGCTGCATTGAAGAAAGAAACAGGAGGAAGTACAATCCTTCTGGTTGCACAACGTATAGGAACTATTATGAATGCAGAACAAATTATTGTGCTTGATAACGGTAATATTGAAGGAATAGGAACTCATAGCGAGCTTTTAAAAAATTGTGAAGTATATCAGCAGATCGCATTCTCACAATTAAGCGAGGAGGAGTTATCAAGATGAGTGAGACAAAAACACAACCACGGCGGCATATGGGCGGTCCCATGGGTGCTATGGGAATGGGTGGTGGAAAAGCCAAAGATTTTAACAAAACAATGCTTAAACTTGCAAAGTATATGGAGGAATATAAAACTTCAGTTATTGTTGTAATATCTTTTGCTTTACTTTCAACCATATTTTCAATTGTGGGTCCCAAGCTCCTTGGCAAGGCCACTACAAAACTTGTTGAAGGTTTAGTAGCCTGGTATGCAGGTACAGGACTTTTAACTGATTTTCCCTATATTAAAAAAATAATAATTATATTAGTTATTTTGTATATCGTATCCTCTTTGTGTTCCTATGTTCAAAGCTACATTATGTCAAAGGTATCTATGGAAGTGACATATAAGCTTAGAGAAAATATTTCAAAAAAGATGAACAAACTTCCACTTAATTATTATGACACAAGGACTCATGGGGATGTTCTATCAAGAATAACAAACGATATAGATTTAATAAGTCAAACATTGAATCAAAGTTTAACTCAACTAATAACTTCTGCTACCATGATAGTGGGTGTTTTGGTAATGATGCTATCTATAAGCTGGATTATGACCATAGTTGCGCTAACTGTAATGCCTTTATCCATGTTAATTGTATCAGCCATTATTAAAAAATCTCAGAAATTTTTTAAAGAGCAGCAGGAATCATTAGGTGAGATTAATGGTCATATAGAAGAGATGTATGGAGGACATAATATTGTCCAGGCTTTTAATGGTGAAGAGGAATCAGTAGAAATATTTGAAAAAGTTAATAATAAGTTATATAAATCAGCTTGGAAATCACAGTTTATTTCGGGAATGATGATGCCTATAATGACTTTTGTAGGTAACTTGGGATATGTTGTAGTGAGCATATTAGGTGGATATCTTGCAGTAAAAAAGATGGTAGACATAGGTGATATCCAGGCATTTATTCAATATATGCGCTCATTTACACAGCCGATTGCTCAGCTTGCTTCAATTTCAAATACTCTGCAGTCCACAGCAGCAGCTGCAGAACGTGTTTTTGAATTTTTAGAGGAAAAAGAGGAAAGTCCAGATGTAGTAACCAAAATATCAGATTATGAGTTTCAAGGAAATGTATCCTTTGATAATGTAAGTTTTGGATACAGCAATGATAAAATCATAATTAATAATTTTTCGGCAGAAATCAAAGCAGGGCAAAAGGTAGCTATTGTGGGTCCTACTGGGGCAGGAAAAACTACTATTGTAAAACTCTTAATGCGGTTTTATGATATAAATAAAGGTAAAATATTAATAGATGGTATTGATATTTTTGATTTTAGCCGAAGTGATCTTAGGTCTATATTTGGTATGGTGCTTCAGGAAACTTGGCTTTACAACGCTTCAATTATGGAGAATATAAAGTACGGGACATTTGATGCAACAGAGAAACAAGTAATAGATGCAGCAAAAGCAGCTCATTGCGATGAATTTATCCGGGCACTTCCTGATGGATATAATATGATTCTGAATGAAGAGGCAAGCAACATCTCTCAAGGTCAGAAACAATTATTTACAATAGCAAGAGTAATCCTGGCAAATCCAAAAATATTAATTTTGGACGAGGCTACGAGTTCTGTAGATACAAGAACAGAGATTCTTATTCAAAAGGCCATGAACAATTTAATGCAAAACAGAACTAGTTTTGTAATTGCACATAGATTGTCCACAATAAAGGATGCAGATTTGATTTTAGTCATGAATAACGGTGATATCGTAGAACAGGGTAACCATAATGAGTTGTTATCTGAAGGTGGGTTTTATGCTAATCTATATAATAGTCAATTTTCAGAAGGAGAAGAATAGATGTTTAATGAAAGGAAGTTGTTGAAATTATGAAAAAAAACCGCAATGTTATTTTTGGTATTATTGGAATTATTATAATGGCAGGTGTGGGGGTATGGTATTATTTATATTGGCAGGGACAAAATTATTTCACTACTGAAAATTCAAAAGTTGCATCGGACCTGTATAATATATCTGCTTCCGCTAATGGTAAGCTGGTGAAGTTGAATGTTTCAGAAGGCAGCTTTGTAAAAGGGAATGAGGTGATTGCAAGAGTAGAAAACGGACCTTATGTAAGATCACCTATAGACGGCGAGGTTGTAAAATGCGATGTGAAGCTTAACCAGATGTTGGCTCCAACTTCTGTAATAGCAGTAATAGCAGATACTGATGATGTATATGTAAATGCCAATATAGAGGAAACGGATATTGGCAAAATAAAAGAAGGTCAAAGTGTTACGGTTAAATTGGATGCATATCCCGGGAAGAAGTTCAACGCCCATGTAGATGAAATTGATAAAGTTACACAAAGTGCTTTATCTGGAACTGCAACAAGCTATAGTACAAGTGGTACTTATACAAAGGTAACCCAGCTTATTCCTGTGAAAATAGCTATAGATGACGAAATTGATTTAACTGGAATCATCGGTACCAATGCAACAGTGTCTATTAAATTAAAATAAGGTCAAAAATCAAAGGAGTGAAAACATTGAAATTAGATATTAAAGATAAGATCCCAAAGCTTGCGGCAAAAAAACATTTTAAATTGATTGCTGCTTTTGCATTGATATTTATTTTAATAATTGGATGCGTAAGTGTTAAGACATTTTTTTCTTCAAATAAAAGCGTAACTCAAAAAACCGCAGTTGTAAAAAAGGGGAATCTCAGTGCAACTGTAAATGGTTCAGGTATTTTAAGCAGCAGCAATGAAAGCAAACTAAATGCAGAAATCAGTGGAAAAGTGACAAAGGTTAATTATAAAGAAGGAGATATGGTGAAAGCTGGCGATGTAATTTTAGAATTTGACGATAAAGATGCTAAAACTAGCATTGCAGGCAGTGTTAATGGATTAGCACAAAGTCAGGCATCAGCTCAGTCAAGTTATAATAACTATAACGATTTAACAATTAAGGCTCCCTTTTCTGGAAAAGTAAGCAAGATAAATGTAAACCAAGGAGATAAGATTCAGGCAGGGGGGGCGGTATTAACAATAAGTGACACTAAAAAGTTAAAGGTATTACTCAGCTATAATGCAAAGGATTCTGGAAATATTGCAGTGGGTCAGTCTGCAGATGTATATCTTACTTCCCTTATGGAATCAGTGAACGGTACTGTTACTTATGTAAGCAATGAGTCATCTACAACTTCTTCAGGTGGTTTAGTCAATACAGTTGAAATTAGTATGGATAACCCTGGAGCTGTAGTTGAAGGAACTACTGCTAGTGCTGAAATAAATACTGCTGCAGGGATAGTTACCAGCACAAATACAGCAGCAATATCTTATGTTAATAAGCAAACTGTTACCAGCACTACTGGAGGTACTATTGGGAGCATCTCAGTAAAAGAAAACCAAAATGTGTCCAGTGGTCAAATAATGGTTAATATAAAAAATGATGATGTTTCAATAGCAAAAAATATTGCAAACTTAAAAATAGCTGCATCTGAGAATCAGGTTACATCAAGTTTAAATCTAGCCAGTAAATATAGAATAACTGCGCCATACGACGGTATAATAAAAAAAATAAACTATGAGGTTGGGGATTCTGTAAATGCAGGGGCTGAAGTTTCTATTGTGGAAACACATGATGTATTACAGTTTGACATGCAAGTAGACGAGCTTGACATTTCAAATATCGCAGTGAGTCAAAAGGTGGATATAACCCTTGATGCTATTTCAGAAACTTCAGAAACGCCTATGCAGGGTGAGGTTATAAAAATTTCACCTGATGGAACAACTACTAATGGCGTAACTACTTATTCTGTTACCATAAAAATTGACGGAGATATATCAAGACTTAAAACAGGTATGAATGCAAATGCAGAAATTAAGGTAAAAAGCATGGAAAATGTTTTATATGTACCGATTGAAGCTGTAATTACCTCAGCAAATAAGAATTACGTTTGGATAAAGGACAACGACAAGTCAAAGTCCGGAGTGAATGAGGGTTATTATGCAAATGCGGTTAAGAAGGAGGTTATCGTTGGAGGTAAAACCAATAAATATATTGCAATAGAAACCGGATTAAAAGAAGGAGATATTGTAATTTTGCCGCAAAATAAGGCTGGCACGTCAAATTCTTTAAAATAGAAAAATGATTAATAATACGAGGTAGGTGGTGTAATATGAAAAATAAAAGATATCGACTCAGATTGGCGACAGTATTAACAGTATTATTTACAATGATAGGCTCAACAATGGTTTTTGCAGATACTTTAGATTATTCAGCTTCACTTAAAAATGTAAAAGCACTA
>Ga0268357_100616_pt1 | contig 40906 bp, 32 predicted proteins | sample BioMet10_FD_192466 | JGI IMG/M metagenome (GOLD analysis project Ga0268357, IMG submission 192466) | Sewage microbial communities from Oakland, California, United States - Biofuel 10 (Illumina Assembly) | ecosystem: Engineered > Wastewater > Sewage > Unclassified | place: USA: California... | reverse complement strand
TAAAATATACGGAAAGACTTTTTTAAATGTGGTCAGCATCTGCTCTTTGGCATAAGCAATACGATCCGAGGTAGTCAACTTCTCCGGTTCAATATCCAGTACCGTGGCATTTTTCACCAAATCCTCCAATTCATCTTCCAAATGGAGCTTTTCTATAATAGTGCCGCCGACCACCGCAATAACAAGACCAAAGAGTACATAGACAAAAGCAACCTTAGCACCAAAAATGCTAACCAAAAGAACCAGACTGCCCAAATCCACCATAGGTGATGAAATAAGAAAAGAAAAGGTCACTCCCAAAGACAGCCCTGCCCCGGTAAAACCAATAAACAACGGAATAGATGAGCAAGAGCAAAAGGGTGTCACCGTTCCCAAAAGAGCACCCAGAATATTGGCCCAAATGCCATGGAATCTGCTCATAATTTTTTTACTGCGCTCCGGTGGAAAATAGCTTTGGATATAGCTAATGGTAAAAATTAAGACACAGAGCAAGATGGTAATCTTCAGAACATCATAGATAAAAAACTGGACACTGCCACCCATCCGTCCTGAAATGTCTATGCCTAAGCCGGTAAGCAAATTACCAATTAAAGCATTCAGCCATTTCATTCCTAAAACTTGATTCTGTAAAAAATCTCCTACGTTGCTTAGCATGTTAATCTTTTCCTTCCAGTAATTGATTTAATAATTGTTTTACTTGTTTAGCCGCTTTTTGATTAATACTATAGTGCATCCACTTGCCTTCCTTGCGAGAGGTCACAATACCCGAATCACACAATATTTTCATGTGATGAGATAAAGTAGGCTGGCTAATATTTAACTCTTCTAAAATTTTACAAGCACATTTTTCTTCATTTGTTAGCAGCTTTATAATAGCTATTCTGCTTTCGTCACAAAAAGCTTTAAACATTCTTGCTATTTCTGCATTCGTCATACCAATCACTTCTTTCCCTAAGAATCTCTAGCTTTATTATAGCGTTATATTGATATATGTCAATATATAAATATATAAATATATAAAAAGTAAACCATTTCTCCCGCTACGTTTTCCTATGTTATAATATCTATATAAATGAATTACTGTAGATGAGGTGAAAATCATGAAAAAATTTTTCACTGCAATAGTATTGGCTATTTTCGCTCTCACATTTTTGGCTAGCTGTGGCGCACAAGGCCTTCCTAAGGAGCAAGATAAATCACCTAAAAATAATCCTCCTCCTTTAACTATAAACAAGAAAGAAGGTAATTCTATGGGAACAAATACTATCTACTTAGCCGGTGGCTGCTTCTGGGGCATGGAAAAATTAATGTCCTCCTTAACCGGAGTTCAAAAGGTAACCTCAGGGTATGCCAATAGCGACAAAGAAAATCCTACCTACAAAGAAGTATGCACCGGAACAACCAATGCCAGAGAAACTGTGAAAGTAGACTATGATCCGCAAAAAGTAAGTTTGGAAACGGTACTCTTTGCCTACTTTTCCGTTCTTGACCCTACCGTAGCTAACAGACAGGGCAATGACAGAGGCTCTCAATACCAAACCGGTATTTATTATAACGACGGCGACAGTGAAAAGATTGTTAAACAAGTGGTAGACGTGGAACGTAAGCGTTGGAAAACCTTTAAGGTAGAAGTTAAACCATTAAGCAATTTTTATCCGGCTGAGGAATATCATCAGCAATATTTAGAAAAGAATCCGGGAGGCTATTGTCATATTTCTCCCCGGGCTATAGAAAAGGTAAAAAATCTCAAAGTAGATGCCCATCCCTACCAATTGCCTGACCAAAAGACCCTTAAGTCCAAGCTTACTCCTGAACAATATGCAGTTACTCAGGAGCGCGGTACGGAAAGGCCCTTTACTAATAAATATGATGCCCATTTTGCTAAAGGCATCTATGTAGATATCGTCACAGGGGAACCATTATTTCTTTCTGCCGACAAATTTGACAGTGGTTGTGGCTGGCCGGCGTTTAGCAAGCCTATTGACCCCAATGTGGTAGTAGAACAGCAGGATAGTTCCTTGGGAATGCAAAGAACGGAAGTCTCCAGTAGAACAGGCAGTTCTCACCTGGGACATGTCTTTTTTGGAGAACCCAATGCTCCCGGTGGTGTCCGTTATTGTATTGATAGTGCCGCACTGCGTTTTATAGCAGAAGCTGACATGGACAAGGAAGGCTATGGTGCTTACAAAAAATTATTAGATAAACAATAAACAAGCATAAGAACAACAAGGAAAAGTGTTAATTAAAATATTGCCTGACCTTTATTTGTAGCATTTGTTTATTGTTTTAGTGCTATAATCTAAGGTAGATAAATTACTACATTATGCACTCAAAATGCACAAAAGGAAGCGAATTGTTATCTTGGATAAAAATGATGTTCAATTAGAAAATGTTTACCGCTTGGATGGCCGTGTTCCTCTGTCCAAAGCGATTCCTTTCGGGCTACAACATGTCTTGGCTATGTTTATAGCCAATTTGGCACCTATTTTCCTTATTGGTAAAGTAGCCAACCTACCGGCCGATACTATGGTCATCCTACTACAAAATGCCATGTTCGTAGCAGGTGTAGGTAGTTTAATCCAGCTCTATTCTATTGGTGGTATTATCGGTGCTCGCCTACCTATCATCATGGGAGTAAGTTTTACCTTTGTCAGTGTCTTGTCCTATATTGCTACTAACTATGGGTATCCGACGGTAATTGGTGCAGTCATCGTAGGCGGTATATTTGAAGGTTCTTTAGGACTTACTGCCCGGTACTGGCGAAAATTTATTGATCCCATTGTTTCAGCCTCTGTAGTAACCGCCATTGGTTATTCGCTCTTAGGCGTAGGTGTCCGTTCCATGGGTGGCGGATACTCCGAGGGCTTTGGTTCAGCCGTCAATATCTTTTTATCTGTATTAACCTTGCTATCTTGTCTGGTTTTTAGTTCGCTGGCCAAGGGTTTTCATAAACAATTGTCTGTGCTTTTTGGTTTGATAGTAGGCTATGTAACAGCCATACTAATGGGTGTAGTAAATTTTACCCCTATTTTAAAGGCTACTCCTTTCTCTTTACCCCATTTTTTACCTTTCACTCCGGAGTTTAATATCGGTGCTATTATTTCCACCTGCATTATCTTTTTGGTATCCGCTGCCGAAACTATTGGTGATACGTCTGCTATGACCGCCATGGGATTGCACAGAGATGTTACTGAAAAAGAAATCTCCGGTTCCCTAGGTTGCGATGGCTATGGAAGTACTATTGCCGGTTTATTTGGTTGCTCTCCAATCACCTCTTTCAGTCAGAATGTGGGCTTAATTGCCATGACCGGCGTAGTAAATAGGTTCACTATTGCTACCGGCGCAGCTTGCATGATTCTTGGCAGTTTATTCCCTCCTCTTGGTGCTTTCTTCACCTCTCTACCTGAAGCAGTACTGGGTGGGTGTACGATTATGTTGTTTGGCACCATCATGATTAGTGGCGTTAGAATGTTGGCTGATTGTGGTTTCTCACAGCGCAATGTTATCATCTCTTCCTTGTCCATTTCGCTCGGACTTGGCCTAACCTCACCTACCGAGCTTGGTATTTGGAAGTTAGCTCCGCAAATGGTAAAAGAAGTATTTGCCGCTAATTGCGTTGCCATTGTCTTTGTGGTAGCTTTTGTACTAAACCTGCTTCTGCCCCAGAAGCATGGACAATAAAAACTGAGACAAAAGATCTTTTTCTTCAGTTCCTGAATCTATTTGGTTATGTATTTCTTTTAAGGCAAAAAATAACTGCCAGGTGAAAACCTGGCAGTTATTTTTTGTTTAATAAGCAGCTTCGCCTTTCGCAGGCCTGTCAGCAGAATAACGCCGACAACCTATCGTCATCTTTTTTGAATGGCTTTGGCTATGGTCTCATAAAATAGATTTGGTTCAATAGGCTTAACAATATAAGCATTCATACCTGCTTTAAGAAAACGATGCAAGTCATCCGGAAAAACATCTGCAGTTAAAGCAATGATGGGAATAAGCCTAGCATCCTCCCGTGTCAGGGCGCGAATAGCCTTCGTAGCTTCAATGCCATCCATTACCGGCATACGATTATCCATTAAAATTGCATCAATAGTTCCCTGCGGACTATTTTGAAAAATATTCAGCCCTTCCTGTCCATCTGCTGCGTATTTAACTGACATCCCTTTGTCTTCCAATAAATGACAGGTAATTTCCTTGTTAATCTCATTATCTTCGCAAAGAAGAATCGTCTTATTCTGCAAGATACCTGTAAAATCCTGATCCTGTGTCCCGCCAAAATTTTCTGCCGATTTTTCTTGTTGATGATTTTCTGTTAAGGCAAAGGCCAGATGTACGGTAAACTTAGAGCCCTGCCCCTGCACGCTGGTTACGCCTATGGTTCCACCCATGAGAGTTACCAATTGCTTTACAATTGCCAGTCCAAGCCCTGTGCCAATAGTTTTAGGATGGCTATCCTTCTCCTGAGCAAAGGCCTCAAATACATGAGGAAGAAAAGCAGGGGAAATGCCCTTGCCTTCATCTTCCACTGTCATAACCAGTCCTAGTTTTTGCGGTCCGGCTTGTTCCGTACGCACTTTAAAGCAAACCTTCTTACCGGCCTCCGTAAATTTCAAAGAGTTGCTAATCAAATTCAAGAAGATCTTTTGTACATTTAACTTATCTGCCAAAATAGTACAATCCTCGACACCTGCTTTAGCAAAGCTGAATTTAACTCCTACATTGGCTGCAATAACTTCCACCGGCACAGTTATTTGCCTAAAAAGTTCAAAAAGCGTAATAGGTGCAATATTTAATGACAGCTTGCCATTCTCCAACCGGGAAACAGTAAGCATATCATTTACTAAATCCAGCATCAAATGACCTGAAATTCCTATCTTTTCCAGATAATCAGGAATGTTTGCGTTATTCTGCGCATGCAAGGCTAAGTCCGTAAAACCGATAATACCATTTAAAGGTGTCCTCATGTCATGGCTAAGATTGGAAAAGAAATTGAATTTTGCCAGGTTAGCTTGTGTTTCAGCCTGAAGAGCAGCCTCCCGTTTTTCAGCCTCAGCCTTTTCTTTGGTCAGGCTTTCTTCAGCTTTATGCCTATGCCAAATAATCCAAAAGGCCGCCAATACCAAAATTAAGGAGATAAGACTGAGGAAAGAAATGGCCAGTGCCCAGTTGCGAGGAATCCTATTAAACACAGCTAACAATCCTGTTTGCTGTTGTATATTTTGCTGCATCAATAAATTACCAAAGGTATCACCTGATACTAAAATGCTTTTATTTAAAACAGAACGAAGCAGTGCCTTATCACTGTTCGTGGCACTATATACCTGCCAGGTTCTGGATGGTATGGAAACCAGAGAATATTCATCAAGCCTATCACTATTTATGAACCAGATGGCTGTCTGCATATCGCAAAGCACTCCATCTACCTGACCATCCCTTAAAGCAGCGAAGCACCCGGCAACACTAGGCAGCATGGTAACTTCAGAAAGATTTATTTTTTTTCTGGCTGCTGCTAATACATCGTCATTAATTTGCGCTAAGGCTAGCTTAGGACGCTTTGTTCTGCCATTTTTAGTAACCTGGGCCAAATTCAAAGTATTGTAAGGAAGTGTCAAAATCAGGTTGTCATGAAACGCACTGATTATATCTTGCTGATAAAGGGCCAAAACATCTGCTTGTTTATTTTTAACAGCAGCTAAGGCAGTCGGAAAATCAGCATAGGACTGGAAAGCAAACTTCAGCCCGGAAATAGCACCCAGTTTCTTATAATATTCTAAAACAACGCCCTGCAAGGAACCATCCTTACCCTCATATGAATAGGGTGGTACATTATTAAGCATAGCCACTTTGATAGTCGGTGCATCTTTAATATAGGCTTTTTCTCGTGGCGTAAATAAAGGTGTATTACTTTGCACCTTACCAAAATATTTGTCAAACAAAGACATCTCATACAAAGGATTTTGCACCAACAGTTGATCATTAGCAGCATCAAGCTGTCTTTTTATATCCATCCGATTAGGGGCTAGCATGAAATAAGAATCCGCAGGAGAAAATTGTGCCACCGGCCTGGTATTGTCTAAAGCATAAACACCACCTACTACTATGCTGTCAGCTTTTTTATCCAGCAGTGCCTGCAAGGCGTCTTTATAATTGTCAAACAGCAGCAGGTTGGGCTTTATATTATTTTGGGCACACCAATCCAGATAAATATTAACGACGACGGAACCTCTCCTGCATGCCGTAGTAATATTCTGCAAAGATACTAAATCACCAAAAGTATAACGCTCATCATCAGGCCGTACCATTAGAGTCATGTAGGAGGTAACCATTTTCTTGTCGGAAAACAGATATTGTTTCTCCCGTTCCGGGGTTTTGGCCATGCCAATAAGAATATCTACTTCGTTATTTTTCAAATCTGCCAGGCTGGTCTCACTATCACGACAATCCTTAAAGCTGATCTGCCAATTCGCTTCCTGAGCTAAGGAATAAATATATTCCACCTCATAGCCCTTGTACTCTCCCTGAGGAGTTTTATACATATAGTCGCCATCATAGACATAAGCTACTCTAACCTTAGTAATCGTATTATCTTCTGCAGCGCATTGTGGAATAAAAAGTTCAAAAATAAAGCTGGCAAAGAAAAGGACCATAAGCATAAAATAAATGCCTATTTTTTTCACAATACTAGCTTTGTTCATTTGGACTCCCTCCCCTTACTTCCTATCAATGAAATCATAGCATACCAATTTGTTCCTTTCAACCAAGGAGACAACGAAAAGATGAATACGGATACATCTCTTTGTCAGCTTTTCACTTATCTGCCACTTGTGCTATAATAAGGCAATATTTATATTGAGGAGAAAATTTAATGCGCACAAAATTATCCGATGTTTTAACGCAGACTCATGGCCACATGGTCATAGACGGTTCCATGTCCACCGGACTGGAGCTATTAGGTTGTACGATGACAGACTCACTGTGGACCGCTAAAATTTTGGCAGAGCAACCTGAAAAAGTTAAAGAAGTTCATTTAGAATATTTCCGTGCCGGTGCTGATTGTGGTATTACCTGCAGCTATCAGGCCACTATTCCGGGACTTCTGGCTCATGGCTACAGTCAACAGGAAGCAGAAGAAATTATTATACGTTCCATTAAGGTGTTTTTGGAGGCTCGTACCCAGTGGTGGGAAAAGGAAGGCAAGACCGCAGGACGTGCTTATCCCTTGTGTCTGGCCGGTTGCGGTCCCTATGGTGCCTACCTGGCTGATGGTTCCGAATACCGTGGCCACTATGGCGTTAGCAAGGAAGTCTTGCAAGAATTTCATAAGCGTCGTGCTGAGCTTTTGTGGCAAGCCGGTGCAGATTTACTCTTATTTGAGACAGAACCTTCCTTGGAGGAAGCTTTAATAGAAGCAGAGATAGCCGAAGCCATGGGTGCTGATTACTGGCTAAGCTTTAGCTGCCAAAATGGTACTCTCACAAACGAGGGTGACAGTTTAACAGACTGCGCCAAAATACTGAGTCATAATCACCCTCATTTACGCATGCTAGGTGTCAATTGTACTCCTCCCCATTTTATGCCGGAAGCAATTGCTGCTTTGCAAAAGGGTACTTCCCTCCCTATTGGCGTTTATCCTAACAGCGGCGAAATATATGATGCCAAGACTAAGACCTGGCACGGGGAAAGGGAAAAGCAACAAAGCTTTGGTGATTTTGCCAAAGCCTGGTACCTGGCAGGGGCAAGTGCTGTAGGCGGGTGCTGCCGTACCGCCTCCTCACATATTAAACAGGTAGACGATGTTAGAAACAAATTGCTTGGCCGGGATTAATATTTAGCATGAGTAATAAAGTAACATGTAAACATCAACTAACACAAAGAAGGCGAACGGAATGAAAAAGCTTGTTAGTACGATTGTAGGAACTTGTTTAGCCCTGACTATTTTGACAGGCTGCGGTGGAACTACTACTCCTAAGAAGGCTGCTGAAACACCTAAAGCTAAAACTGAAACAGTCTATAAGGTAGGCATGGATGCTACCTATGCACCTTTTGGTTTTCAGGACCAAAAGACCAAGGAATACGTTGGGTTTGATGTAGATATAATAAAAGCTATCGCTAAAACTGAGGGCCTGAAAATAGAAATACAGAATCTGGCTTTCGATGGCCTGATCCCGGCACTGCAAACCGGTAATTTGGATATTGTCATCAATGATATGACCATTACCGACGACCGTGCTAAAGCAGTACTTTTCTCCAAGCCCTACTATACTGCCGGTCAGGGTTTACTAGTGGCCAAAAACAATAATAGTATAAAATTAAAGAAGGACCTGGACGGGAAAAAGCTGGGTGTTTCTATCGGTTCTACAGGAGCCGAGGTTGCTCACAAGTTAAAGAATGTCACTATCCGCGAATTTAACACCATCGTAGATGCTTTTCTGGAATTAAAGAATGGCGGAGTAGATGCTGTTATCAATGACAAGCCTACCAATGAGTACTACGTCACCACTACCGGCAAGGATTTTGCCAAAGCGGAAGATGGCGACTTCGAGGTAGAGTATCTGGGTATTGCCGTAGCAAAGAAAAATACCGCCTTAATGAAAAAAATTAACCATGGTTTAGCTACTATTAAAACTAATGGTCAATATGGGCAAATATATAAAAAATGGTTTGGCAAGGAACCACCTAAAGAAAAATAAATTTTTGTTATTAACTTATTTCCGGCACAAAAAATGACCATTGGAGCTCAGCTCCAATGGTCATTTTTTTGTTCTAGCTTCTTTTTTTAATAATGGTTTTCATCTTTTCTAAACGATTTAAAGCTGCATTTAAGGTTTCATCTGATTTGGCAAAATGCAAACGAATTAAATGGTTAATAGGCTCTTTAAAGAAAGCAGAACCCGGTACCGCTCCTACTCCCACATCTCTGGCCAGCACTTCACAAAACTCTAAATCATCTTTATAACCATACTCAGATATATCCAGGAGTACATAGTATGCTCCCTGTGGCGTGGTGTGGGCAATACCCAGTCTATCCAAGCCCTGTAGCATAATGTCCCTTTTATGAGTATAGACAGCTAATAAATCATCGTAATATTGCTGAGGGAACAACACACCTACTGTGGCTGCTTCCTGTAAGGGGCTGGCTGCTCCAACTGTTAAAAAGTCGTGTATCTTTCTAGCTCCTTCAATAATACGAGCCGGCGCTACAATATGGCCCAGGCGCCAACCGGTCATGGAATAGGTTTTCGAAAGAGAGCTGCAGGTCAAGGTACGTTCAAACATACCGGGCAAAGAAGCAAAATAGGTGTGCACATTGGGTTTGTACACAATATGCTCATATACCTCATCGGTAATAACATAAACATCATACTTTTCTGCCAAGCCTGCTATATACTCTAATTCTGCCTTGGTAAACACCTTACCACAGGGATTGGAGGGATTGCAAAGAATCATAGCCTTGGGATGCTGCTTAAAGGCAGCTTCTAACTGGGCGTAGTCAAAATGAAAATCCGGCGGAATAAGCGGTACATAAATCGGTTCCGCTCCCGATAAAATAGTGTCTGCTCCGTAGTTTTCATAAAAAGGTGAAAAAATTACTACCTTGTCACCGGGATTGGTAACGGTCATAACAGAAATCATCATGGCTTCCGTACTGCCGCAAGTGACCACTATTTCGCCGTTGGGGTCAACAGTACGACCTAAATGAGGTGAACGATATTTGGCTAAAGCTTCTCGAAAATTCTGCGCACCCCAAGTAATGGCGTATTGGTGCGGTCCCTCATAAGCAACCTGAGCCAATCTATCCAGGATGGGTTTAGGAGGCGGAAAATCCGGAAAGCCCTGGGACAAATTAATAGAGTTATACTGCAAGCAGATTCGTGTCATACGACGAATGACAGAATCTGTAAAAAAACCTAATTTATTTGATAATGCCTGCATGCAAACATCTCCTTTTCGGTAAACACCCTAAAACTGTATTATGTATAACGTTATCATACATTTTAATTGTTTTCCAATTAAAATACAACTAATTTTGTATTATAATAGTAAGAAGAGAAAGGAGTGATTATTATGAAAAAGATAGAAGTACCAAAGCCAAGGAAAGGCTGTTTATTATTTTCTGTCGTCCTGCTGCTACAATTGTTTATCACCATTTTACTTCCGGCAACAACATTTGCAGGTACCATTACCCTGGAGCATCCTGTTGATAAATATAACGGCAGTGTGCAGTTTGCTCCCGGTCGTGATTTCGTAGTACAGGGCAGACTACTGGACTTTGCCGGTATTCCTCTCAATGTGCGGATAACTCTGCAGGATGAACAGGGCAAAACAGTCCGCTCTTTATGCAGCACGGTGAATGCTCAGGGCTATACGGACCCCGCTTTGGTAGATGTTTCCCAAGTGGGAAGTTTTGGAGCTCTGGCCTGGACCAATGATAGTACCGCCTTAAAAAATAATCCTTCTCCTGATTTAGTAAAAGATAAAACACTTAGCAGCAATAAAATTGTTGTTAATTCTGCCGGACAATATGCTGCCATTATTTTTGGTGGTATGGCCAGTAACAGCGGCATTTACGAACCTGGCGATAAATTAGCGAACGGCAGCTATATTCTGCGCGTTGCTGCTCTTGATACGAATGGTCAAGAGGTAGCCACTGCTTCTGAAACAATTAAAATAGGTGTCAGCAATATGGTTTGTGCCCGCTTTTCTCCCTCCCAGGCAGACGGATATCCGCATTTTGAAAATGTAAAACATTTCGCCCAAGCCAACAACCTAAAAATCATGCTTGATCCCTTCCCCGCCTTTTGGTCACAGAAAGCTACCCCCACGTCCGCTCCTGTTTTTTACGAAAACCTTAAAATTTGGCGGGTCAATGACTTGGCCGAGTATTTATATGCTCCTCAAACCTATGTAATTATGTATAACGTTGCCGGTACAAGTGCTACTCAAAATGTAGAACTGGGTGGTTTGGTATATAACAAATTTTTACAGAATGCCACTCCCCAGCATGTAGTTTATTTCTACCGTTATGATATCGGTGATACCTCTGTCAGTTACGCAAAAAAGAATGGAAAGATTGTTACAAAGAACGGTGCTTTGGTTGATTTCGATGGCAAGCATCGCACCAACGGCTATAATCAATTAGCTATTACCAGGGCAGAGCGCAGAGCCGACAATATTGCCACTGTAGAAAATCTCTACAATCCCAGAGATCTGCAGAAGACGATAGATACAAAGGTATCAGATGGTGTTGATTTAAAACCTCATCAAACTTTAAGCTTGTTTGGAGTGGTAACACCCTTGGCAACGGACTCTGTAGTTTACGATGCTGCCAGTGAGTCTTTTGCAGTCAATAACTATTTAGCCAAGCTACATTATGAAATTACAGGCCCCGGTGGCGTAGTAACCAGAAGAACGCTACGCACCATTGGACTAACGCGGCAATATAAGGAAAATTCTAAAGCAGCTTCCCTCTATGAGTTTAAGCATGACTTCCCTGCCCAATACTTTCCTCATGCCGGTGTCTACAAAATCAAAGTACAAGGCCTGGACACTAAAGGTGAGCAGGTTAAAGATGCTTCTGCCGCTTTTAATATCATAGTCAGAGAATAATAGCCGGAAAACGTACCACACAAAAGACTTGACAAAAAATTATTATGTTATAGAATTATACACAAGTTCATATATAAACCGATGACTGAGAAGAGTAAGTAAAGATAAGTTTCTTTGAAGAGAGTTGCCGACGGTGGGATGGCAGCAGGAAACCCTATACTGAATGGACTCACGAGGGCGGGACGAATTCTAGTAGTGCCCGACGGGATCTTCACCTGTTAGCAAGGAAGCGTATAAGTGAGCGTATACGGAAGAAGTTGGATGCATTAGCATCAATATGAGTGGTACCGCAGAAGCATAAGCTTTTGTCTCAATAGAGACAAAAGCTTTTTTTATTTTCTGGTGCCTGGCGGCTCAAATAAAAATTTTATGGAGGTAAGTAACATGACTAACAAGATTCCACACAGAATTTATTTAACCGAGGACCAGATTCCTACCCAATGGTACAATTTACGGGCAGACATGAAAGAAAAACCGGAACCCATGCTAAACCCGGCTACCGGCAAGCCCATACAGGAAGAAGATTTATATCCTGTTTTCTGTAAAGAATTGGCTAAGCAGGAACTAGATAATACCACGCCCTATATTGATATTCCTGAGCCTATTTTAGAGTTGTACAAAAATTATCGTCCTTCCCCTTTGTGCCGTGCTTATAATTTAGAAAAAGCTTTAGGCACCCCTGCAAAAATTTACTACAAATTTGAAGGCAACAATACTTCCGGCAGTCATAAATTAAACTCTGCCGTAGCTCAAGCCTACTATGCCAAGCAACAGGGCTTGAAGGGTGTTACCACTGAAACAGGTGCCGGGCAATGGGGCACCGCCTTGGCTGAGGCCTGTGCGTTCTTTGGCCTGGAGGCTGTGGTTTATATGGTAAAAGCTTCCTACAACCAAAAGCCTTTCCGTAAGGCTATTATGCAGACCTTCGGAGCCAGCGTTTATGCCAGTCCCAGTGACTCCACCGCAGCAGGCCGCCAAATTTTGGCTGAAAATCCCGATAATCCAGGCAGCTTGGGCTGCGCTATCAGTGAAGCAGTAGAAAGAGCCGTTACTTCTGATGGTTATAAATATGTATTAGGCTCCGTACTAAACCAAGTCTTGCTCCACCAGTCCATCATTGGTTTGGAAAGTGCCAAGGCCATGGAAATTCTGGGTGAATATCCTGACATCATAATCGGCTGTGCCGGAGGCGGCTCCAATTTAGGAGGACTAATTGCCCCCTTTGCCAAGGACAAAATCAAGGGCGTACATGATCCCCGCTTAATTGCCGTAGAACCGGTTTCCTGTCCATCCTTAACGCGTGGTCGCTATGCTTATGATTATTGTGACACCGGTAAAATCACGCCTATGGCTAAGATGTACACCTTGGGCTGTACCTTTACCCCCTCTCCTATTCATGCCGGTGGCCTGCGTTACCATGGTATGTCACCTATTCTCAGCAAGCTGTATCACGATGGTTATCTGGAGGCTATTGCTGTACCACAAACCGAGGTTTTCGAGGCTGCTACCTTATTTGCCAAAAACGAAAGTATTTTGCCTGCTCCTGAATCAGCTCATGCAATTTTGGGAGCTATCAAAGAAGCAGAAAAATGCAAAGTCAGTGGCCAGGCCAAAACCATTCTCTTTGGCCTTACCGGAACAGGCTTTTTTGATATGACTGCTTACGAGTCCTTCCGTACCGGCAAGCTCATCGACTACGTCCCCACCGACGCCGATCTGCAAGTAAGTATGGATAGGCTGCCAAAAATTCCCGGCATACAAGACTAATTCTCTTCAGCAAAAAAGGCTTGCTAGTCTATTTTTTAGACTAGCGAGCCTTTTTTATAAATCCGGCAATATTTCTTTAATAATATAGCTCCATAAATCGTGATTGCAATCCGGTCCCAAACGATTGGCAAAGCTTTTAGTTTCCTCTACAGCATTGTCCGGAGCTACACCACAATCTGCCCTTTGCAACAGCTCATTATCGTTGGGATAATCCCCTGCTGCCACTACCAACCGCCCGGCATTTTCAGGCAGCTGCCGCATTACCTCCAGCATATGACCCTTAGAAACCTGTGGTCCCACAAACTCCAAATAATTTACCTCAGAGTAGAAATTAGTGGAAATCTCAGTCAGCCTTAGTTGCTCCGCCGCACTAAGTACTTGTTCCAAAGTAGGTCGAGGAGCACAGAGAAAGAACTTCAGCCAAGCCAAACTGGCGGCCGCCTCCAAGGAAATATGCTGATAGTCCCACTGCTCAACGGTCAGGCGCGGGTCATCGTATTGTGGCGCACTAAGGATATATAAACCCTCAGCAGTATAAATTTCTAAACAGACCTGAGGAAAATATTGCAGGCAAAAAGCTGCAAATTTACGCCACAGTTCTCCCTCCAGGGGACAACTTTTCAAAACTTTACCGGTGGACAAATCTGCCAGTAAGGAACCATTATAAAAAATGCTGGGAGAGTTAACCGCCACTCCCTTCAGGTAACCACGGGAGTTGTCAGGAGTACGCCCGGTGGCAATGGCAAAACGACCACCTCCTGCCACAAATTCGTTAAGAGCGGCCTTATTGCCCTCCGAAACCGTCTTGGCACTATTAAGCAAGGTCCCATCCAAATCACTTACCAACAAAAAGTCTTTATAGGTTTTCATCCTTATCCTCCTGCTGCCATATCCCTGACAAGCGGTTCATAAAATCTCGTGGCGAGACGTGCAAGTACTTTTTAAATACCACACAAAAATTCTTATAGTCGCCAAAACCGTTCTGCTCTGCTACCTCATAGACCCGATAGGTTCCTGTGGAAAGCTGCCTTACTGCCTTGCGCAGTCTCTGCTTGGTCAGCAGCTCACCAAAGGTTTGACCGCAAACCTCTTTAAACTTGCGACTTAGATAGCTGGGACTGATTTCTTGCTCCTCAGCCAGCATTTCGATGCTAAGCTTAGCTTTATAATCACTGCGAATACGTTCTAAACACACTCGGACGTAAGGATTCAAGGCCTCAGATTGAAGCCAGCTCTGCCAATCTATCAAAGCCTTGGCTTCCTGTTCCAGATTTATTTGGCTAGGCTCGGGAACTTTTTCCAGATTCTTTTCCCTGTTTAACCGTTGCATTAATTTGGCCAGTTCTTGTTCTTCTACCGGTTTTAAAAGATAATCGGCGGCCTGGAGCTGAATAGCTTTTTGAGCATAAGCAAATTCCGCATAGCTGCTAAGAAAAACCAGCCGTGGCAGCAAGCCCTTGGCTTGAGCCCTTTGAGCCATAGTAATGCCATCCAGCTTGGGCATCCTAATGTCAGTTATCACCACATCCGGATGCTCTTTTTCCAAAAGTGCCAGTCCGGCCATGCCATCAGCAGCCTCGCCTACCACTACACAATCCATGCTCAGCCAGTCCACTGTACAAACCAGTCCCCTGCGAATGATATCCTCATCTTCTACAATTATTATTCTCAGCATCTTGGTTTGCTTCCTTCCTTATCAGTCAGGCCGTAAGAGCGACAGACCGGTAAAAGCATGTGCACCCTGGTACCGCCGGTAGGCGGACAATCAATAGTAAGTCCATAAGACATACCATACATAAGCTGTATCCGGCGATGAATATTATAGATACCCGTATGGACAGAGTTATTAGCTTCTTGTTGAAGAAGTTGTTGCAATTTTTTCAACTGCTCAGGTTGAATACCTTGGCCTGCATCCGTAATTTCCACCTGCAAGTACTTTTGGTCCACCTGAATTTTAGCACGAATGGTAATCTTCCCTTCGTCATCTGCTCCGTATTTAATGGCATTTTCCACCACAGGTTGGAGCAGTAGCTTGGGCACCAGACAGTCCAAGGCCTCTGTAGCAATAGCATCCTTGTAATCCAGGCGCTTGCCAAATCTTTCCTTTTGAATAAACAGATAGTTAGTTAAAAAAGTCAAATCATCCTGTAGCTCCACCTGGCGCACAGTGTTATTAATGCTGTAGCGCAAAAGCGAAGATAATGCTACCACCATTTTCCCGGCGGTGGTAGGATCCAGCTTAATCATGAACTTAATATTTTCTAAAGTGTTGAACAAAAAGTGCGGATTAAACTGTGATTCCAACTGTCTTAATTCAGAAACCACATTGGCCCTGGCCTCGGCTTCATTAAGCGCCATCAGCTTTTTAAGGCTGCCCACCATCCGATTGTACTCATTGGCAATTTCCTCAAACTCATTGCCGGTATGTATCTGCAGGTCATAATCCAGCCTGCCTTCTTTCACTGCCTGGAAAGCCGCGGTCAACTCCTCTATGGCCTGCATCTTGCGCTTGGTTTCCCGTTTCAAACTAAAGAGGATGATAGGAATCATCAGCAATAATACACCCAGGAGAATAAAAATACCTGTGACCAGTTGCATCAGCCGATTACCAACTGACAGAAAGGAGTATAAGGTAAATTTATTCTGCCAAAAGCTTTGCCTGGTTAGATAGAAAGATTGCTTGTGCAAGGTAACCACGCCACTGTCCTTTTCCAGCTCCGGCATAGCCTGTTTAAAAGCAGTATTAGTAAATATGCCCATGGTGGAAAGTGGCGTATAGCCATATTCATCCTGCAACACCAAATTCACTTCCGGGAAAGCAATTCTTCTGGTCAGTTCCTCCCCGGTAAGTACAAAAACCATATACCCTTGCAGGCGTCCTGCCTTTTGCAGAGCACGTCCAATCAAAAGATTCCATTGATTGGTATCCGGATTCTGGACAAATTCCAGCTGTGTTGCTTTGTTTTGTTCCATGCGATACAAGGCACCCCAGCGGCGTACAGGACTTTGGAGAGTTTCCTGCCGGTGCAAAGGATTTGCTAAAATAACATTTCGGTTGCTATCCAAAAGGTAAAAATACGGATGATCACCACGCCGATTAATCTCATGATAAAAAGCTGTGTAAAACTTCTGCCTGTCCTGCTCTGTACTATCCAGCTTCGCCAGGTCAATACGGTCAACGGCATCTACCCTTTCTTCATAATCCGAGAAAATTTCGGAGAGTATCTGCACAGCCTGCTCTCGTTTATCATTGCTTAAATGTACTACGTTGCGATTCCAGTAAAAGGCAGCCAGGATAATACAGATTAGGGCCATAATTACTACCGGCACCAAGGCATACTTAGTCAAGGCAATTCTAAACTCATCCTGTAAACGTCGCAAGCTGTCCCCTCCTTCCGCAATGTAGTGCTCCTTTGATTTATCGTTCACTACTCCTTTGGTTCATCGTTCAGTCCTTCCATACCTGTCCATTATAGCATATCGCACTTGGTAAGAAAAAGACCGCTGTGCTAACCTAACGGCTAGGACAGCGGTCTTACCTTGCTATTATTGTACGCTGGCGAAAATATCTTTAAACTTATCCAGCCAAATCTTCTTATTCTTGCTAACTACTTCTTCGTTATCCTTTATAATTTTAATCTTGCTCTTGCTTTCCAAGCCCTTCGGTGCGTCTACATCATCACGGACACTGCGACGGTGCAGCTTGGCAGTAATAATGCTTTGAGCTTCCTTGCTTGTAACGAAGTCAATAAACTTCTTGGCATTCTCCATATGTTTAGCGCCTTTAATGACATAAATGCCATCCGGTTTGGAAATAACGCCTTCCTTCATATAAACAACCTTTACAGGTGCGCCATCAGCAACATACTTAGCACCGCCTTCTTCAAAGGTGCAACCTACCGTGTATTCGCCATCTGCTACACCCTTGTAAACTGCGGAAGAACCGGAAAGCAACTTGCCATCCAGGTTCTTACAAAACTTGGTTACATAATCCCAGCCCTTTTCCGGATCGCCATTGCCCATATCATAGAGCATGTTAACCAGGTGTTCAAAAGCAGAGGAAGACTTGGAGGGATCCGTCATGGCAATCTTGCCCTTTAAAGCAGGATTTAACAAATCAGCATAGCCGTCTACCTTTATATCGCCAATTAATTTGGTATTGACCATGATAACACTGGGAATATCGGTAAAACGAGTAAGAGCTCCTTCAGCATTTTTAAAGTCTTTTTGAATATGCTCCTCATTCTTTGAAGAATACTTTTCAAACAACGCGGTCTTCGGTCTTACAGAACCCAAAGCACCACCCCACAGAATATCGCCCAGAGGATGAGCCTTTTCTGATTCAATACGTTTGAGCAGCTCACCGGTACCGGCGGAAATAACCTCCACCTTGATACCACTTTGCTTTTCAAATTCTGACACCAACGGTTTGGTAAAATCTAAGGGATGAGAGCAGTAAATAATCAGCTTTTTTTCCGTGTTGGTTTCACCCTTAGCTGCTTCCTGCTTTTTGCCGCCACAACCAGCCAGTGCCGTGCACATTACTACGCCGGCAATTACCAGAGATAATGCTTTTTGCAATTTCATACAAAAACCTCCTTTTTAATTTACCTCTATATCTAATTTTTTTACTTCTTAAGTTAGGACCGGAACCAACTAAGTTCCCTCTCCTTACAAGGTAACATCCTTGCTACCTGAAACCTTAAAGAACACCAGCATGGCTATAATAGTCATAAGGGTCAAGATAGTAGACAGTGCCGCCGCCGTACCATAACTGGCTCTAATAACTTCGGTATATATTGCTACAGACATGGTCTTCGTTTCTCCGGTAAAAAGGATAACAGAGGAGCTTAATTCATTAATGGCCGTAATCCAAGAAAGAATGGCACCACTCATCACTCCCGGCAGCATCATAACTGCCGTCACCTTAAAGAAGGTCTTCAAGGGCGAAGCTCCCAGGCTGATAGAAGCCTCCTCTATGCTGGGACTAATCTGATAAAGAATAGCTGAGCTGGACCTGAGGGTATAAGGCAGACGCCTGATGACCAGGGAAATAATGATGATAACAGCCGTACCTGACAGTAAAATGGGATAATCGTTAAAGGCCAGCAACAAGGTAATACCCAAAACAGAACCAGGAATAATATAAGGAAACATGGTCAAGGTATCAATGAGCTCGGTAATCCAGCTTTTTCTCCTGGTAGTAATATATGCCACGGTCATGCCCAAAAAGACGATGGCCACAATAGCAACAGTGCTGAAAATATAAGTATTGGCAATAGCTGAACCCAGGTTTTCAAAAATACTGTAATAGCTCTCCAGGGAATACCCGGCGACAAACATGGAGCCCTTGGTTTTAAGGAAAGAAGTATAGATAACCACCAGCTGAGGAATCATGGAAATTAGGACCAACAGATAAATAAGTCCATGCATCACAAGATTGCCCACACCTCGCATGTGCTTTACCTGCATGGGTCGCATGGAACTCATGGTAAAGGACTTGCGATTAACAATATATTTTTGCAGCATGAATATGGTAGAAGTGATGACAACCATAATAGCTGCCATGGCTGCGGCAAAATTGGCCTGGTCACCTACCTCGTTGATAAACTCTGAGTAAATCATAACCGGCATAACACTGAAGCCTTCACCAATAAGCATGGGTGTACCAAAATCAGCCAAGGCATTCATGAAGACCATCAAGGCTCCCGCCAAAATAGTAGGCATAATCAGAGGAACAATAACGGTCACTACCTTGTGAATACCGTTGCACCCCAGGCTTTCCGCTGCCTCGATAAGAGCCGAATCAATTTTTTTCATGGCACCGGCTACATACAGATAAATAAAAGGATAGAGCTTTAAGGTCAGTACCAGCAAAATACCGGCAAAGCCATAAATGGAGGGAAAACGTATCCCAAAGGTATCACTTAAAAACCTTGTCAGGATACCGCTACGTCCACCAATCAATATCCAAGAGTATGCGCCGATAAAGGGTGGCGACAGCAGAGAAATAATTATACAAATTTCTACAATATTTTTACCACGAATTTTATACAGAGACATAAAATATGCTAAGGTCGTCCCAATAATAATTGCCAGAATGGTAACACAAGCGGTAACCTTGAAGCTATTTATCATAGAGCCGTAATAATAGCGGCGCTGAAAGAAATGTACAAAGTTTTCCAAGGAAAACGCTCCTGTTTCAGCATTTTGAAAGGCCGAAACAAACAGCGAAAATAAGGGGTAGATTAAGAATAAACCAAAAACACCAATAGCCAAAATGGTAATGCCTGTCCAGAAATCCCATTTAATGTGTTTTTTATTCATAGTGAACCACACCCTTTAAGATATTCCTACTGCCATCAGCAGTAAAAACATTCACCTTCAAGCGATTTGGTCGCAGCGTAACGCTGTCACCCACCTCCAAAATTTGGCTGGCATGACCCAGGTCCTGGGAAAATTCAATGGAAGGTTGCGCAGGCACCAGCATCTCCTCCGGGAACGCCAAGCTGTAGTTAACATACTTACCCAGAAACACCTTGGTTTTGATCTTACAAGGCAGGCCATCTGTCTGAATAGAAAATTCCTCAGGACGCACAGAAATGATGACTTCTTGTCCGTCACAAGCAGCCTCCTCTAAATTATCCATAGGTAAAACATAGCCATTCTGGAATACCACGGCCTTACCTGCCGCAGTACTTTGAAGACGGCCTTTAAATAGATTGGAATGCCCAATAAAGGTAGAAACAAAAACATTATAGGGCCGCGTGTAAATCGTATGTGGTCTGGCAGTCTGCTGAATCTCCCCCAGCTTGATAACAGCAATCCTATCAGAAATGGACAGTGCCTCTTCCTGGTCGTGAGTTACATAAACAGTAGTGATACCCACCTGTTTTTGCACCTCTCTAATAGCTGAGCGCATCTCTACTCTCAGCTTAGCATCCAAATTGGACAAAGGCTCGTCCATTAAGAGCACACTGGGATGAATAACAATGGCGCGGGCCAAAGCCACCCGCTGCTGTTGTCCACCGGACAGTCTCTCCGGCAAGCGATCCTGGCACTCGGCAATCTTAACCACATCCAGGATTTCATCCACCTTTTGTTTAATCTCTGCCTTAGGAACATTTCTTAGCTTGAGACCATATTCCACATTTTCCCGCACGGTCAAATGGGGAAAAATTGCGTAGCTCTGAAAAACCATACCAATATTACGTTTATAAGCCGGTATATCATTGATAACCTCATCATTAAATTTAATTTGCCCGCCTTCAATGCTATTAAACCCGGCAATCATTCTTAAAAGGGTGGTTTTGCCACAACCGGACGGCCCCAGTAAAGTAAAAAACTCTCCGTTAGCGATATTCTGGGACAGACCCGGAATAATGGTCAGCTGACCATATCTTTTGATAACATTTTCAATCTTAATGGCTACGCTCATAAATTCCCTCTCCCATCATCGCACAGTAATATTATCTGACTACTTAGAATTATAAAATAACAACAGTTGAAAAAAAACCTGAAAATCAGTAAAAATATCGCAAAAAATGAACTTTATGCTCCGGCGCCCTCCTTGGAAGCCGCACAGGACTTCTCTCTTAGTACATTTTTGTGCATTAGACCAAATTTATGTGCCAAAGCAGCATTTATGTGTTATGCTAGGTGTATAAGAAGGCGTTTTTTATCGACATGATAAAGGATGTGAATAGTGTGGATACTTTTTTTAATTTTTCTGACGATTATTTTGAGTATTTAAAACTTTTGGCCAGAGAATACCCCACCAAGCAAGATACCTTCACTGAGCTAATCAATCTGATGGCTATTTTGCATCTACCTAAGGGCACCGAACATTTTATGAGCGATTTACATGGAGAATATGATGCTTTTTCCCATATTCTGAATAATTGTTCCGGGGTCATCCGTGAAAAGGTACAGGCACTTTATGGGGAAACTATGTCCGAAACGGAGCAATCCAACCTTTGTACGTTGATCTACTATCCCAAAGAGAAACTGTCCATCATTAGTAAGGACCACAAGAATACCGTAACGTGGTACAAGGATACTTTAAATGCACTGGTTAATCTGGCAAAATTTCTGTCTTCCAAATATACACGTTCTAAAGTCAGAAAGGCCATTCCTACCGGCTACACCTTCATTATTGATGAATTGATTCATGCTCAGCCTGATGAGGATAATAACCAGGTTGTGTATCATGCCAGTATCTTAGACTCCATCATTGAAACCGGTAGTGCCGATGACTTTATCAGTGCTTTTGCAGCTTTAATCAAGCGCTTGGCTGTAGACCGGCTACATATTGTGGGAGATATTTTTGACCGTGGCAGTCATGCGGACCGGATTATTGATAGATTGATGCATTACCATGCCGTGGATATCCAATGGGGGAATCATGATGTCCTCTGGATGGGTGCTGCTGCCGGCAGTGAGGCTTGCATTGCGACTGTACTGCGCAACAACATTAAATATAATAATATGGACATTTTGGAAGCAGGTTATGGCATTAGTCTTCGTCCTTTAGCTCTCTTTGCTTACGATACTTATAAAAAAGGTGAGAAAATGTCACCTATGATGAAGGCTATTTCCGTTATCCTCTTTAAGGTAGATGGACAAACTATTCTAAGACACCCTGAATATGAATTGTCAGACCGTTTGCTATTGGATAAGATGGATTTGGCAAAAGGAACTATCACCATAGATGGAAAAACCTGTCAGCTTAACACCACAGATTTTCCTACTCTAGACCCGAACCACCCCTATGAACTAACTGCGGAAGAACAAAAAATTATGGATGATCTGGTTTATGCTTTTAAAAATGGTGAAAGATTGCATAAACATATCAACTTCTTGTATACCCATGGAGCTATGTATCTGGTACTTAACGACAATCTGTTGTTCCATGGCAATGTTCCCCTAGACGAAGAAGGCAATTTTGCCACCGTTGTCTTTGGCGAACAGGAGTACCAAGGTCGTTCTTACCTGGATTACACGGATCGCATGGCTCGTCAGGCCTTTAACAAAGGCACACAAAACAGTCTTGATTTTATGTACTTTCTCTGGTCCAGCATAAAATCTCCCGTTACCGGCCGCATAGTAAAAACCTTTGAACGCACCTACATTGATGATAAAACAACCTGGAAAGAACCAGAAAACAGCTATCATGTTTTCAGAGAGGAAGAAGCCACCTGCAACAAGATACTGGAGGAGTTTGGCTTGCATTCCGACCGCAGCCATATTATTAACGGCCATACCCCTGTTAAAGCCAGCCATGGCGAACGTCCTATTAGGGCTAATGGTAAGCTGTTGGTAATTGATGGTGGTTTTAGCAAGGCCTACCAAAAGACTACCGGTATAGCAGGTTATACCCTGATTTTCAACTCCCACGGTCTTAGGATCAAAGCTCACCATGCTTTTGCCGGCTTAGAAAATGCCTTAGCCGAAAACGCTGACATTTCTTCTGAAACAGAGCTGGTAGAAGTAGAGAAGAAACGTGTTATGGTAGAAGATACTGATGATGGTAAAACTATTACCACGAGTATCAAAAACCTCAATGCTTTGCTCTATGCCTACGGTACCGGACGTATTGCTCAGAATTTAAGTAAAACAGTAAATAAGAAAGCCTAAATAAATATACTACGAAGGCACTAAGTAGCTCTCTACTTAGTGCCTTCGTTTATTATAACTATTTGGAGGTTAGAACTTTTTCTTCAGCCCGCTGCCGCAAACCAACGAAATCTTCTCCTGCCTTTAAGCATTTCTCCATTTCGTCTTCCAGGGCTTTTTGAAATTTTGAACGTTGTAAAACCTTTTCAGCTATTTCCACAGGAATAACCACCAGGCCTGTCAAATCACCAATAATAAGGTCACCTGGCCGGATTTGTACATTATTTATGGCAATTGGTACGTTAATACCAACCGTTTCCAAGGGAACGCTTTTCCGTGGATTTGACCCTAAAGAAAAAACTGGCAATTCCATATCAACAAGGTCCTCTGCATCTCTGCAACAGCCATTAATTACCACCCCAGCTAAGCCACGTACCATGGCACGAGTAGCTTGCAGGCCGCCATTGGTTGCGCTGTCTAACCTGCCACCTGCCTCAATAACGACTATTTCACCCTTTTTAGCAATGGTGTTAAATACATCCCATTGCCTGGCTTTGCCAGGATTTACGGAACGCTTGGGCATTTGCTGAATGGTACAAGCCACGCCAGCCATCCTTTTAGTTTTGCAATTTAAAAGCTTTGGACCTTCTATGATTACGCAGTTAGGAATATGTAAATCCTCTAAAGCATCAGCTATTGTTCCTGTAGGAAGCTGTTGAAATTCAGTAATTATGGTATTTAATTCCATGGTATACTCCTTAACAATATGATATTGGACATTTATTTGAGGTATAAACAAAGTCAAGCATTCTGTCTACGAATTTTATATGTCGGCTGCATAGAAATTAATCAAACAGCCCTTAGCAATAATGGCACGCTCGTCGTCAGAAAGGTAACCAAGGCTAACTTCAAGCTCAATCTTCCTATCACCTTTAATCACATAGGCTGGGAACTTTTCAACTTTCTTCGTAAGCTTTTCTAAAACATCAGGAATATAAATATAATCCCCTACTTCTAAATGTTTAACATCAGTCGCAGCTATAAGTAAAGGTAGCATTCCCCAGTTAATAACATTGCTGCGATAACGCTTAGTAGCATATTCCACGGCCAGGTTAGCTGCCCCGCCTAAAACTCTCTGACATGAAGCCGCCTGCTCTCTGGCACTGCCATCACCAGGTTTATTAGCAAAAATAGCGCTACCGTAGCAGGTATTAGCTGCAAACTCCGTCTCAGTTTCATTAATAGCCATTACTTCTCTGATTTTTTCAAAAACTGCTTTAACCTGTCCCCCAGCCTTATCGGCCAGGCGTTCTTTCTCCACAGCTTGTATAGCTTTTGCTCTGCCCACATACTCAGGAACCTTGCGGCTCAAGGTAAATTCAGCCAAAGCAAACGGATTGGAACGATAGGAAGATGTTTCACCGGAAGGAATCAATTCATCAGTAGTGGTTACAGGATCATGGATAACTGCGGCCAGCTTCAGCAAAACATTCTTAGTCAAAGGTTCAATCTTCGGCCATTTCTTAATAGCCGGTCCCAGAACCAGTTCTTCTTTGGCAGTGGCTTTTTTCCAGCCGAAGAATACCCTATTATCATATGGTTTTCTGTCAAATTCATAAGCAGGCACGCTATCATCAAAATCCACATCAGTAGCAGCGGTAAGCACCCCGCCATTAGCAGCAGTTGCAGCAATACTCCGTGCATCCATTAGTGCCACTGAGGCAATCTGCCCATTATCAGGTTTGGATCCCTCCCTATTCGGAAAATTGCGAGTAGTATGACGAATGCTAAAGCCCTTATTACAAGGCGTGTCGCCTGCACCAAAGCAAGGTCCGCAGAAAGCAGTACGAATAATTGCGCCGGCTTCCATAAATTCTGCCAGCTTACCTTCCTTCATCAGCTTCAGGTAAATAGGCTGGCTGGAAGGATATACGCTAAGTCCAAAAGCTCCATCGCCTACGGAATGACTTTTAACAATATTGGCAGCTAAAACCAAATTCTCATAAATACCTCCACTACAGCCGGCAATAATCCCCTGATCAACATGTAGCTTGCCATTATAGAATTTTTGAGCCAGGTTCAACTTTAATTCTTTATTGTCTAAGCGTTCAATAGCCTTGGCCTCAATGTCAGCCAAAAGATCAGCGCCCTGTTCATTGACTTCTTTAATAGTAAAAACATTACTGGGATGAAAGGGCATAGCAATCATAGGTTCAACTTTGTCCAGCTCCACCAATACAGCACCTTCGTAATAAGCTACATCCCCTGGTTTAATTTCTTTATAAGCCTCTGGACGACTATGAACAGTAAGATAAGTCTTGGTCTTCTCATCCGTGAGCCAGATAGTGGATAGGCAAGTAGTTTCCGTAGTCATTACATCAACGCCTATCCGGAAATCCATTGACAAATCAGCCACGCCCGGTCCCACAAATTCCATAACACTATTCTTCACAAAGCCATTGGCAAAAACCTCTTTTTCTATAGCCAAAGCCACATCCTGAGGACCTACACCCCTTTGAGGTTTGCCGGTTAAATAAATAGCAATAACTTTAGGAGTAGGAACCAAATAGGTGCGACCCAAAAGTTGCTTAACTAATTCCGGACCACCTTCGCCAATAGCCATAGTGCCCAGAGCACCATAACGAGTATGACTGTCACTGCCTAGAATCATTTTGCCACAGCCTGCCATCATCTCGCGCATATATTGATGGATAACAGCTACATGTGGAGGCACAAAAATTCCACCGAATTTTTTAGCTGCAGACAGGCCAAAAACATGATCGTCTTCGTTAATGGTACCACCTACCGCACAAAGGCTATTATGACAATTGGTTAACACATACGGAAGAGGAAATTTTTCTAAGCCACTGGCTATAGCAGTTTGGATAATGCCTACATAAGTAATATCATGAGAGGCCAAAGCATCAAATTTTATTTTCAGGTTAGCTGGATCTTGAGAAACATTATGTTTTTCCAGAATATCGTACGCCATGGTTTGCTTGCGATTATCCTTTATACTAACCGGCTGCTCAGCCATTCCTACTTGCGCAAAAGTTTTTTTTGCATTTTTGGACAGGTCTTCAGCTGCAACTATCGTTTGACCTTTTAAGAGATATACACCTTTATTAAGCAACCTTACCATTTTACATTCCCCCTCAAAATTTCTTATAAAGCTATTTTATATACACCAAGTAATGCCAGAAGAATCAATAGAATTAGTGCAACACCTGCCCACACACACAGCTCAGCAAAAAGTTTCATTTCTTCCTCTTTGCTTTCGCCTTCCTTGCCAGCCAGCAAAGTCGCCATAATTAAGCCGCCAGTTGTAGAAATGGGGCTAACTCCTGTAATGGTACCACCTACGATAACCATAGAACCAAGTTCAATCGGATTAACTCCACCTACCGCATTAGCTACGCTGGCCACAGTAGGTAGCAAGGTAGGAAATACTACACCAAGACCAGAAGAGAACAAACTCATAATACCAGCTGTAGCACCCATAACTGCAGGAGCACTAAAGGAGTTCATCATAGAAGCTAGTACTGCTGTTAAGAATTTAATACCATCTGTTTTAATAACCAAGCCCATCAAGGTGCTAACACCAGAAACCATTAACAACACACCCCAAGGAATTCCCTTGATGCATTTGCCTTCTGGAGCCACGTGTAAGCATAAAAGAGCAGCACTGATAGCAAAAGAAACCAAGCCTACGTTATATTTGAAAATAATAACAAGTACTGCCATCAGTAATAAACCTAACATGGAAATCAACTGAGACTTATTAAAAGATAATTTTTTAGTTTCCCCCTCTGTTACTACGGCGGCTGCTTTGTAACCCTTGTAGTAAACAAAAGCCATAATGGTCAAAACAAAGCCTGAAATAACCTGGTTGGCATAAAGAGGAAATACAGCCTTGGCTACATCCAAACCATCTTTAGCTAAAAAATTATAAGTTAAAATACCTTCCGGCGTAATAGTAGACATACGACCGCTGAAACAACCAAAACAACCAATTAAAGCTAGCATCAGCGGATTGTAACCATGGGCTCTGGCAATAGGAATGGCGAAAGCCGGCATAATTGCCAGGATGGGAATGGAACCAGGTCCAATGGTAGTCAGTCCCAAACCAATTAAATAAATAGCTAACGGAATTAAATAGTTGTTCTTGCCTGCCAAGCTAACTATTTTCTTAGCCATAATTTCAATGGTACCGTTGTTGTTCAAAATACTAAACAACAGAGTAACTCCCATCAAGGTAATGAATAAATTGGGATTAAAACCTTTAAGAATTTCTGCATCTTTGATACCTGCATAGCGTCCCAAGATTAAGGCAAATAGCAAAGCTACCAAACCAACATTGGTCTTTCGGAAGAAACCCAAAGCAATTGCTACGACTAAAAGCAGCAAAGCAATCAAACCTAAATTCATGATATTTTTCCTCCCTAATCAGCTAATAAACAACTTATTTGTAAATTACACAGGTTGGACTGCCGGTCTGAATAGTCTTCCCTGTATATTGCAAAGTCCCATCCGTAGGATTAATGTTAAAGAACTTAATGGTATCGCTATCCTCATTAGCCACAATTAATTGAGTCCCTTCATCATTGAAAGTAATAAAACGTGGTGTCAAACCTTCGCAAGATACATATCCCTTTACCTTTAAAAAACCTGTCTTGGAATCAATGTTATAGGTAACTATGCTTTCATGAATACGATTGGAAATATAAACAAATTTGTCATTGGGATGTACCAAGCTGGCACTAGCCTGTCCTTGTCCTACATAATCTTCCGGCAAGCAGGGAATTACCTGTTTGGGAGTTAACACACCTTTTTTATCATCAAACTCAAAGAATGTTACATTGTTGCCTTTTTCATTAACAAGGTAGGCTCTCTTATTATCGCTGGTTAAACCAATGTGACGAGGTTCAGAATAAGTTCTGGCATCTACTGTACAGGTGCGGGTAAGCTTGCCTGTTACATTGTCAATTTTTAGAACCCAAACTCGTTCATAACCAATCTTACGAGCTTGCGTGGGAACCAACAGAAAGTTACCGCTATGGTCTAAAAGACATTGGTGAGCATGGGAAACACCACCCTCTTCCAGTCCTTCTAAATGCTCCACGCTGACAGCTTCTCCCAATCTCCCATCACCATTAATGGGAAGTGTTGCTACTGCGCCACCTTGCAAGGTAGCTACGAACATGAACTCATTGTTTTTAGAAGGTGTCAGATAAACCGGATTTTTTCCCTCTGCTCTCACTGTATTAATAAAGGTAATATTGCCATCATCGTTAATCTTAAAGGCACTAACATCATTAAAATCACCATGTACGGTATATAAGAAATTTTTAGTATTATCAAAAGATAAGTAGGAAGGATTGTCCAAAATAGGTGTAATATTTTGTAATTTCCAGTTACCTTGAGCATCTATCTTATAGAAAGAAATGCCTTTACCTCTGGCATTACGATGTCGCGTAGTCCTGCAACCTACATAAGCATATTTCATTTTTATCACCTTTCTCAGAAGTCTCCCTTGACCTCTGCTTCCTTATTTTATTGGTAAAGTTCAATTTTCTATTGCAACAAGGCTTTGTAAAATCTCAACTTACCACCGGCTAATAAAATTTTTACTTCACCATCAGTAAGCTCCAGCTTAGCTTTGAATTTAGTACCTTTAGTCTTGTTGTTAACTGTAACTAGCTTTTGTTGCATTTGTTCACGCAAAGCGGTAATACTGAGCTCATCACCAAGCTCAATTCCTTCATAGTCTTTTGGGTCAACAAAAACTGCCGGGATGATACCATGATTAATCAGATTGCTCTTATGTATGCGAGCAAAACCTTTGGCAATAATCATCTTCACACCCAAGTACATGGGATTAATGGCTGCATGCTCTCTGGAAGAGCCCTGTCCATAGTTAACACCGCCGATAATAAAGCTCTTGCCCAGTTCTTTAGCTCTTTTGGCGAATTCCGGGGCATAGCGATGATAACAATATTGGGACATCATAGGAATATTGGAACGCATACTGCTGAATTCTGCGCTGGCAGGAGTAATATCATCTGTAGAAACATTGTCGCCGGCCTTTAAGCTTACCTTGGCAGTTAAATGTTCTTCAGGTGGATCAGCCACAGGTAGAGGTCTAATGTTAGGACCACGTACAATTTCCACCTTGCTGCCATCTTCTGCGGGAGCTAAGAATAAACCGTCATTGATAGGGTAGCTGTCCGGTTCATGCACAGTAGCTAATACTGCTACATCAGCCATAACCTCATCAGGAGTAGCCAGTACGCCTTTAACTGCAGTTGCTGCTGCAACCTCGGGACTTACCAGATACAAACTGGCATCTGCTGTAGAGCTACGTCCTTTGAAATTGCGATTTGATGTTCTTACCGATACACCTTGAGAAGAAGGTGCCAAACCTACACCACAACAAGGTCCGCAAGCTAATTCTGAAATGCGGGCACCGGCATTTATTAAATCAGTGACAATACCTTCCTCAACTAACTTCAAATAAATCTGACGAGAACTAATGCAGGCAAGCAAGCTAACATTCTCATTAACTTGTTTCCCCTTAAGAACTAAAGCAGCTTTTTTAAAATCAGCATAAGAACCATTAGTGCAGCTGCCTATAACCACTTGATTAACAGGCACCTTTTCTACTTCTTTAACAGTCTTTACATTATCAGGTAAATGTGGACAAGCCACTAAAGCTTCCAAAGTATTTAAATCAATGGTTAGGGCTTCGTCATAACAGCAGCCTTCATCAGGAAGTATTTCTTTGTATTCATTTTCCCGACCTTGAGCCTTCATGAATTTTTTCACTTGCTCATCTGCCGGAAAGACTGAGGTAGTAGCGCCCAACTCAGCACCCATATTAGCAATGGTAACTCTTTCAGGCACAGATAATGTTTTAACACCTTCACCTACATATTCAAATATTTTACCTGTGCCACCCTTAACAGTAAGGCGACGAAGCATTTCCAAAATAATATCTTTGGCTGCCACACCAGGACGAAGCTTACCGGTTAATTCCACCTTAACTACCTTGGGCATTTTCACAACATAAGGAAACCCGGCCAAAGCTACCGCAATGTCCATGCCACCTACACCAATGGCCAGCATTCCTAAAGAACCACAGCTGGGAGTATGACTATCTCCGCCTAAAAGCATAGCTCCCGGTCTACCAAAGCGACTATATTGCAAGGTATGGCAAATGCCGTTACCGGCTTTGGATAAGTACAAACCATATTTTTTGGCAATAGATTGTAAGTAGAGGTGATCATCCGGAGTCTTGTTATCAATCTGAATCAAATTATGATCGATATAGCTGGTAGCTCTCTCTACACGAACCCTGGGAAGTTCTAAAGCTTCAAAAGCCAAGTAACTCATAACAGCATTAATATCATGGGTCAGCGTTTGATCAACTGTTAATTCTACCTCTTGTCCCGGTACTAAATCTGCTGGTTTAGCTAAATGCAGGGTAAAAAGTTTTTGCGTAAGATTTTGTGTCATAATCTACTTCCACCATCCTTTTTTATTATTTTCCGAAATTTAGAAATTGCCTTTTTTGTTTTACAATTCTTTTGTTGAGCCTAAAATATCATATTCCTTGTCTTTTGTATAATATTAAGTTATAATAGTAATATAATATTTTATTATATATAAAAGGATGATTTAACATGAACAGCAAGGATTTAGAATATGTTTTGGCCATTAGCCGCACCAAAAACTTCTCTAAGGCAGCAGAATTATTATTTATCAGCCAACCTGCTTTAAGCCAATACATTACCCGCCTGGAACAACATTTAGGCGTTCAATTATTCTTCCGTAGTAGATTGCAGGTGGCCCTTACTCCGGCTGGGACCACCTTTGTTAATCATGCCGTTGCTATCTTGAACCAGATTCAAGCTTTGGAACAAAGTATGCGCAATTTTAACCAAGACAAGAAATACGAGCTAAGCTTTGGTGTTTCCCAGTTCTACGGCAAACATGTGCTCTCACCTATCATTGACGGTCTCCACGAAAAAATGCCTAAATATAAAATCAATATTATTGATGGCGAATCTCATTTTTTGGAAGAACAAATTATTATGCAAAAACTGGACTTTGGTATTTTCCCGGAACCTATTTATAACAAAGACGTTAATTTTTCGCCCATTTACGATGAACAAATTCTCTTTGCTTTTAACGAAAAAATACCGTTGCCAAAGAACTGTTAAAAACAGCCTACAACGGTAAGACTATCGATTTATCCTATTATAAAGATTTCCCTTTTATCCTGCTGAAGGAAGGTTTAAAATTACAAAAGCTATCTTTGCGCATTTGCAGTGCCTATGGCTTTCGCCCCCAAGCGGTCTATCAATCAGAAAATCTGGATACTGTTATGGCCTTGGTTGAGGCTAATTATGGCGTCGCTTTTTTGCCTAGCACTATTTTACGCAGCTTCGATCCCAGAAAAAAGAATGTGCTCTTTTACCCTATTAAATCCAAGTACAGTTCCAGAACCATAGGCCTAGCCTACTTAAAGGATCTCTATGAGGGGAAGTTTATAAAGAGACTGATAAATGCTGCCTATTATGGTATAGAAAAAGCCAAACAGGAAGCTTTGGAATAATATCAGGCTTTCTTTAGTTTTTAACCACCGATTTTAGGCAACGCCCTACTTCTAAATTTTGAATATTCTCCCAGGCAAAAATAATACGACGTGTCCAGCCTTCAGCACTATGACCTGCAATGTGAGGTGAAAGCAAAACATTAGACATTTTAAGCAAAGCGTTGTCTAACGCTACTGGCTCCCGGTCAAAAACATCCAGACCTGCTGCCATAATTTTGCCTTGCTGCAAAGCATCTATTAGGGCTTTTTGGTCCACAAGCTCTGCCCTGCCAGTATTAATAATTACCATGTTAGGTTTCATCTGAGCAATTTCTTTAGCTCCCAGCAATCCCTGTGTTTCTGCAAACAAGGGTAAGTGAATAGAAATAATGTCAGCTTCCCGTGCTATTTCTTCTAGGGAAGCTTTTTTTGCATTCAATTCCTGCTCCATGAATACCGAATTGCTACGATTGTAATATAAGATATTTGTTTCAAAGGCTTTATAACGCTCTGCCACTTTTTGTCCAATATTACCGGCTCCCAATATACCTACTGTTTTCCCTGATAATTCAAAAGTCGTAAATTCCGGTATTGGCCTACGCCAGTTACCGGCTCTAGTGGCTTTATCACATTCTACAAGGCGACGATAAATTGCCAGAAGCATGGCCACGCTGTGCTCAGCCACAGACCAGGCATTGGCACCACCATTGGTGGCTACAGGTAACTGGAGTTCTTTACACAAACCCAGGTTAATCTTGTCATAACCGGCACTTAAAAGTTGTAGCAATTTCAAAGAAGTTCCTTGCTTAAGCAAGTCATCACTAATAGCAGCAGGATGTAATACTAAATAATCCGCTGTCTTTATGGCTTTGACTTTTTCTGTTTCAGCAACGTCTTTAGACAAGACCACTGCATGAAATCCTATCGGTTCATTGTCCATAAATATTTTAGCCGTCTTCGCATCATTACCATTTATAAATACTACCCTTTTCATTTATATACATCTGCCCTTCTTAACCAGCCCTATTTTACAACAGTATATTTCAGGGCAACTTTAAAAGCTAAGTTTATTTTGTTATTTTTGCATAATACAAAGTTATATTGCCATCTTAAGCTATTGTTATAGTATTTTTGATACAACAAGCAAATTTCAGCTTTTACTTTTACGTTGAAATTTCAACATACAAATATATTTAATTGTATTACACTACAGGCAGGTAAGAAAAAACCACAAATGCCCCCGGCCCTTTACAGCCGGAGAAAGGAACTAAATATGAATACTAAACAAATACACAAAGAAATGAAAAGTAGAGGTAACCCCGACATCACTTATCTGGGACGTGCTGTAGATGATATGATTTGGAATTTCATGGAGGAGAACAAAATCCCAGGTCTTACTCTCGCCATTGTGCAAGCACCCTATATTCCTCGCGTAGTAGGCTATGGTGTATCTGATGTAAGACAAAAAAGATTGGCTTCTGTAAATACCATGTGGCCGGTAGGCCCTATTTCTCAGGCCTATGCAGCTGTAGCTTTAATGCAGCTATATGAAAAAGGCTTATTGGATATTAACAAGCCTTTAGCCACCTATCTCCCTGATGTTCCTAAAGCCTGGTCCACCCTTCCCCTTATCACATTATTACGTCATGCCTCCGGTATTGCGGATTATAGAAAAAATCAAAATTGGCAATATGACAAACCTTTTACTTATGCTCAATTAATTTCTTTTGTCCAAGAACAGCCTTTGGCTTTTGAGCCCGGTACAGCGGTAGAATTGAGTGCTACCAACCTCTTGCTCATTACGGAAATTATAGAAAGAGTAAGTCAGCAAAGCTATCACGATTTTGTGCAAAAAAATCAAATTGAGTTCTTGAAGCTGAAACATACTGGTTTTGCCGAGGATTTGCCAAATTTCCCTGCAGAAGACGTGGCTAAAACTGACAACGTACACCAGCTTTTCAAAACCAATGGCTATTATATTGACCCCACCGAAGCTGCTCAAAGCTACGATGAAAATGGTCAGCCGGTAGCAAGAGCGGCCTCCTCTGCTCTAAAAGGTTTCTCGGATATATGGGCCTCTGCCCAGGATGTTTCCTTCTGGGATATTGGTCTGGCCGGTGGCGTATTGATCCATTCTCCTGAAAATCGCGCCCTGGTTTACTCAGCTTGGAAACTGCCCAATGGTGAAGAGGTGCCTGCTGTAGCCGGTTGGCAATTTTATCACCACCGTGGCCTTATGGATATCAAAGGCTCCATACCAGGTTACTCTAGCTTTCTAAGTCGTTTTACTCATTCCGAAGAATTGGTCTGCGTAACTCTCTTGGCCAACAAGGAAGGTATTGATTTCACCAATCTGGGTCGTCGCATTGCCGGTGCCTTTGGTGACCTTCTTTCCACCAACTATGATGACAACAAACTCTTCCTTTACGAAAGTCAGTTCCCGGCAGCCAAAACCATTACCCGCTTGGAAGAAGCCTTGAACAAAAAAGGTATTCCTCTCTTTGCCAAATTTGACCATAGTGATAATGCTAAACAAGCCGGTCTGGAATTGCGTCCTACCACTGTGCTGGTCTTTGGCTCCCCTAAAGTCGGAACCGGGCTAATGCAAATAGACCAAAGCTTTTCCTTGGAGCTGCCTCTGCGGATTGCAATTTGGGAGGATGAGTCAGGCAGCACCTGGTTGGCTTTCCCCCGCTTAGGACTTGTAGCCGAAGCCTATGGCTTGCAGGACAACAAAACAATTGCAGCCATGGAAGCTTTACTAGAGAAACTGGTTGAGCAAGCCGGCAGTATTTATACAAGTACTTATACAAGTACTTACCAGCCCCAAAAGCAACCTTGCCAACAAAAACACCAGTGAATCTTTGACAAACTTCGAGGTTTGTTCGAAGCATAAAAAAAGAGTCAGTGACCTAGGTCACTGACTCTTTTTTCTACTTTTACTCTTCTGCTACCTAATAACCCACCGGATACCTCTGGCTAAGCGTTCTGTAGTATCCTGAAAATGACCACCCTGATTTTTTTCAAATACGGTACTCACACCTTTTTGATGCAATAAATTTTCAGCCTCATAGGTCCTCTCTTCCACTACTGCCAAACGCTTATTCTTCGTGTTTTTCTCCTTTTCGCCCAAGGAGAAATAGACCTTTTCAGGCAATTTTTTCATTTGATGACTTTGCATGTAAGCTAAAAAGCCATCATACCATAAAGAACCTGAAGCACAAACCACCCTCTGAAAGCTAGCAGTTTTATATAACGTGTATAGTGACCACAAGCCTGCTAAAGAATAACCGGCCACTACACGATACTTCGGTATTAAACCTAAACGTTGCTCTACCTGTGGCACAATTTGCTCTGCCACCAGTTGAATAAAACTATCGGCACCACCCGTAAAATCCTGTCCACCATGAAAAGATTTTACCGCCGGCCAGGGAGACAGCTCCTCCTCCCAAGTGATACCTGCTATAGTCACCAGTACCAACTTTTGTCCCAACAAGGCCTTTACCAGTTCCTCAGCATCTTCCGGCTCGGCTATGGTATAAACCCACGGACAACTTTCTTCCGTCAATTTATAAACCTGACAACTATATTTTCCCTGATTAAACGTAAAAATCTCCATAGCTCTACCTTTCTAAATTTACCAATTGGGGACGGTACTAACTGGCAACAACTTGATTAGTATTTACCAGTGGGGACGGTACTAACTGGCAACAACTTGGTTAATACTTACCAGTTAGTACCGTCCCCACTGGTAAGTTAGCACATAATACAAATTTTGTCACTAATTTTTTGAGCTTCAATCTACAATTCAGGCCTGCTCGTTACTTTATTTCAGGCTTATTCAATTTTTATGATAAGCAGGAAGCCATTTCTGTGCCTTAACACAGGTAACTGGATTGGTGAATTGCACTCTGTTTAAGCCTTCTGCTGCAGCTTCGCCGGCAACAGCAGCAGCAACAGTTTCCGAAAATTCCGTCAGCCTGGAAACAGGTGGAAGAACTGCTGCGCCAAGAACATCAGCATTCACTATGCCTCCAATGGAATGTGCAGCTACTGAAATCATGCGGTCTGTCAGCAATTTAGACCATGATGCTATTACGCCAAGCCCCAGTCCGGGATAAATAAGCGCATTGTTGGCCTGACCTATCTCATAAGTAACTCCGTTATATTGGACCGGCGCAGATGGAATACCTGTGGCTACTAAAGCATGTCCGTCTGTCCACTGAATAAGGTCTTCAGCTGTTGCTTCGGCAAGTTCAGTGGGGTTACTAAGCGGGAAAATAATAGGATGTTTTGTATGTGACGCCATTTCAGTGACAATAGCTTTCGTAAAAGCTCCACCTTGTGTCGATGTGCCCACTAAAATAGTTGGATGGACTGCTTCTACAGCCTCCTCCAATGTCGTAAGCTTATTTGCATTGGTAAATTCATTTCTTTTCCTTGCAAAAGCCCTTTGTTCAAAAGTTAAGTCCTTCATATCATCAAACAGCAAGCCCTGCTTGTCCACCAGATAAAACCGTTTTTGTGCTTCATCTGAAGTTACGCCTTGGTCTAGCATTTCCTGATAGATTCTTTTCACAATACCGCAGCCGGCTGTTCCGGCGCCAAAGCACATATATCTTTGTTCGCTAAGCTTTTCATGAGAAATATGCAGCGCACCAAGAATTCCAGCCAGAGTTATGATACCGGTACCTTCAATGTCATCATTAAAAACAGGGTATTTATTGATATATTTATGCAGAAGATTTGCAGCATTGTCCCTGCCAAAATCTTCAAAGTGTAGATACAGATGCGGAAACATTCTTTCAACTAATTCCACGAACTGATCAATAAAGCTATAGTAAGCAGCGCCTTTTATTCTGCTGTGATGCCAGCCAAGATAAAGGGGATTATCAATCAGACTTTGTCTTGCGGTACCGGAATCAATAACAACTGGGAGAACCTTGGCAGGATCAATTCCTGCTGCTGCCGTATAAACCATCAATTTGCCTGTAGAAATACTTACGCCATTGGTTCCCCAGTCACCAATGCCAAGAATTGCTTCCGCGTCAGTGACAACAATTAGTTCAATCTCTCTATTTTCAGCTGCATTAAAAATTGTCTCTGCCATTTGTTCTGGGTGATTAATTGTCAGATAGGCGGCGTTTTGCGGCGTGATAAAAAATTCGCTGTAGTTGCGAATGCTCTCCGCAATACCTGGATCATAAACAATCGGCATGAATTCCTTGACATGCTGAGAGAATAAATAGAAGAACAACGTACGATTACGGCTGAAAATATTCATCAAATAGTGCCGTTTCTCATTGACGTCAGGCTTTTTCTCAACATTTTCGTATGCCTGTTGCGCTTGCAATTCCAAAGTTTGTACTGTAGGCGGAAGTATACCTATCAGATTATATTTTTCCCGTTCTTGTTCTGTAAAGGCAGTCCCTTTGTTTAAAAATGGATCATTCAATAATTCATAACCTTTTTTCATAGTGCTTTTCCTTCTTTCTGTATTTCGAATAGTTACTTTATGTTTATTCTCCTGATTACTAATGTAAATATAGGCCAAAAAATTATTTTTGTGAAATACATAGTTGTTTACCACCCAAACTTTTTGTTATAATCTATAAATGAAAAGTCTATTGCTCCGATCCAAATAACAAATAGTGGTTAAAAGAAGGAATGAACATGACAATAACACAAATAGAATATTTTATTGCCGTCTGTAAATATCAAAATTTTTCCAAGGCAGCGGAAGAATTACACATTTCTCAACCCGGTATCTCAAAAGCCATGCGAGAATTGGAGGAAGAATGTGGTGTAGCTCTGTTTGAGCGCAATTACAACAACATCGTTATTACCAAGGAAGGAGAGATTCTGCTGGAAAGTGCTCAGAAATTCCTGGAACATTTTCAGGAGCTTGATAGGACTGCCCATTCTCTTGCCTGCGGCAAAGCAATTTTGAAGATTGGCGTTGTCCCTATGTGCGGTAATACTGTATTTCCACGCTTGCATAGTGACTTTCTGGAGGCATTTCCTGATATCAGAATTGAGACTATCGAAGATACGGCATCTGTTCTGTATGATCTACTAGATCAGCACGAGATTGATTTTGCCTTATGCGTTACCAACCATCTTCCAGAAGCTCATTACAAATACTATATTCTTAAAAAGAGCCATCTGGAACTTTTTGTTCCCAAAAACAGCCCTTGGTCCGGGAAAAAAACTATTGACCTTAGCGAATTGGCAAATGTCCCACTGGTTCTCTTTTCTGATCATTTTGGCCAGACAAAATATATCAGACGTATGTTCAGCCTTAACGGCATCCATCCCCTTGTGCTGCACCAGACAAGCCAAGTATTTACTATTCTTGAATATATTCGCTCCCATGTTGCAGCAGGTTTCCTTTCAGAAGAATTCGCCACCCAGGAGACCGCTATTGTTCCAATCCGTGTCAATCAATTTCCTGCCGCATATATCAACCTTGTCTGGGCACGGGATAAAGCACGCTATCCTTCTATGCAAAAATTTATTCAGTTTGTAAAAGCTAAATACCCAGAGAATTAAATATCCTCCTACAGCTTTCTTTACTATATCAATTCATCCTTAAAAACAAGAAAAGGCCGGCAAGCCATGTAAATGGTTTGCCGGCTTTCTTCTTACTTTTGCCCTATTACCGATGATATTCTGTCTTGTTTACAGCAAGGTTTTAAACTGTTTCTTATCTGGCATAGAATTACCATATTGGACAAATCGGAAGTTGTTTTACATGAATTGCAATCATGTCAACTAATCGTCTCGACAATTTTTATAAAACCAATTTGGAACCGTCCCAAAATGGTTCTCCGCCAATCCACACACTTGTTAAAGCGCCTGACCGCCATCAACGGCCAATTCTGCTCCTGTAATGAACGAAGCCTTATCAGAGGCTAAAAATAGCACTGCACCAGAAACTTCTTCCGGTTTCCCAAACCTGACCAGCGGTGTCATATCTGTTACTTTCTTGCGATGTGCCTTCATCATCTCAACATTCTCACTTAGTGCAACTGCGTCCCCAACACATATGCCTGTTGCGGGTAGTCCGTAGCCTCTATATCTGCACGGGTCATTACGCCCTTGGCAGCCAGGCGACCTGCATCTTCCCATTCCATAAAACGGAGTAGATTTTTATACCAAGCATCCACCGGTTTCACCACCCAATCCTCATTACTTGCCTGTGTAGTCAAGAGCACTACCTTTTTATGTCCTTGCATGGAAAAAACCGTCGGTTGCCAGCGGTCGATTACCGCCTTCAGCTGTGAAGATAGACCCCAGTAATAGACTGGAGATGCCAGAACGATTACATCAGCTTCTAGCATCTTCGGATTGAGTCCGTCCATATCATCGCGGAATACGCAAGGATTCTTTCCGTATTCACAATGATTGCAGCCAATACACCCATGCACCTTTGCCTTGCCTGCATCAAATCGTTCTACTTCATGACCTGCATCTTTTGCGCCGCGTATAAACTCATCTGCCATAAGAGCAGAAGTTCCTTTGCCGTGTGCACTTCCTGTAATTACTAATACCTTCATCTGATTTTCTCCTCACTTTCATTCTGCTAGCAGCCATTGTCCAATTTTACGTACCTGTTCCAGATACTCTGAATGTTGTTTAATATCTCCACGCTCGGGAATTTGGTTAAAAACTAAAGATGTTAATTCTTCAGCTCCCATCTGTTTAAAGTTCTCTACCGTCCAGGCAGCATATTTTTGATATATGTCCAATGGTCCTCCCCAGCAGGAACAAATAAGTGCTGCCTTCTTACCATACTTTGCAGTATTGGACATATTCTTTTTTGCAAAATTAAAGAACGGGTAAAGCCGCTCAATAAAGAGCTTTGCTTGAGAATTAATCTGATGATTATAAATGGGCGTAGCCATAACGATGCCATCACAGGTATCCAACAACGGTATGATGGTTGTAAAGTCATCTTTTTGTACACAACCTGCAACCGTATCTTTTCCCTGACACCAACCGCATGCTAAGCAGGGGTTGCATTTATGCTCACGCATCTTAAACATCGTAACCTCTGCATCTTTAAGCTGCTGAGCAAGAAGTGACACAATAACATCACTATTGCCATCTTTACGCGGGCTGCTGTCCACTAATAATATTTTTTTCATATGCTATTCCTCTTTTCAAAAATTTAGAACAATACACTGTATTTAGTTGTATTATAAATAACACCGTGTTATTTGTCAACGGTATTTTTTGTAATAATTAAAATACACAATATCTCTGTATTATTACTTAGTTTATTGTTATACTACCTTAAACTTTTATATTTATAATTAACATCTAGTTTCTTGATTTTCTGCATATTCTATGTTATTATGATTACAATATTTATAGAAATGAGTGAGACCATGGAGTTTAAAAGAGCACGCACCGATAAACAAAAGGACCAACGCCTTAACCAGATTTTACAAGTAGCCGAAGCTTTGTTGCAAAAACATGATTACGCTGATATCAACATGAAGCTGATTGCCGAGCATTTAGACTATACACGCGGTAATCTTTACAAATATTACGCAACGAAAGAAGAGATTTTCAGTGCTTTGTTCCAGAAGCAGTTGCACCTGTGGGTTGAAGATACCTTGCAAAATTTTGCCGGAGCCGGTAACCTTAGCGACACAGAATTTGCCACATTATGGAGTCAGACCATCGCGAAATATGGCACTATGCTAAAGATTGACAGCCTACTAAGCACGATCATAGAAACCAATATAGACTTCGAAAAACTGATTGAGTTTAAGTCCGCCATTATAAACGATTTTTATCGTCTGCTCCCTTTGGTGAAGAGACAGTTGCCGTTTTTTACAGAAGCTGAAGCCAAAGATTTCCTCTATTTTCAACTTTTGCATGCCAGTGCTCTTTATATGAATATCCAGGCCCGCAACCGCGAGCAAAAACTGCTAAAAATTTGCGATCCGGCCTATAACTTCATAGAATTCATTCCTACTTTTAAAGATTACTTATATACGCAAATCTGTGGAATTAAAACCATCCAAGCTAAAAATAAAAGGTAACGAAAAAGCAAAGAGCAAGCTATTCTATGTAATGCAATAGAATAGCTTGCTCCTTTTTTATTCGGCAAAACAAATTTGTTTAAAAGCAGACAACAGCTCAGCTTTTACCAACACCAACTTCTAATCAATAGAAATTAACTCATACTTATCATTGCCCATCTTCAGTTGATGCATGGCAGTTAATTGATGCAAACCATGACGTGACTCCATTCTTTCTACTAAATCATGCTTGTCCTTATCATGTTGAGCATAAACTAGATCCACCGAA
>Ga0268357_100612_pt1 | contig 41168 bp, 41 predicted proteins | sample BioMet10_FD_192466 | JGI IMG/M metagenome (GOLD analysis project Ga0268357, IMG submission 192466) | Sewage microbial communities from Oakland, California, United States - Biofuel 10 (Illumina Assembly) | ecosystem: Engineered > Wastewater > Sewage > Unclassified | place: USA: California... | reverse complement strand
AAAATCACTTTGCAAATTCACCCGGTTATGGTATCATACTAAAGCATTGAGTGTTTAGCTCAGTTGGGAGAGCACTTCCTTGACGTGGAAGGGGTCATGGGTTCGAGTCCCTTAACGCTCACCATATACCTGTCAAATCGATTGATTTGACGGGCTTTTTTATTTTCTGCGGAACTTTATGCGGAACTTTTGCTCACTTGACCCCTTTTTTTACCCTTTATACTTTCGGTTGTACATTGCTTCCAGGACTTCATCACCAGCTGGTGTTGCATACCAGTTCACAGACATGTTCTCATTCTTGTGGCCCATCATGTGCTTGATAGCAGCAGGATTGACCTTTACCCTATAGTTATCGGCTGAGAACGACTTACGCATCAATCCAGCATAGACCTTGATGCCGCATGCCTTGGATACTCTGTTCAAGTAATCTGACAGAGCATCTGAGCTTATTGGATTGCCTTGATAATCTGCAAATATCAACTCATTTGTTGAATACGCCAGAGCATCCTTGATCACATCGATTCCTTCACGGAACACCGGAAGAATCCGCATCGACTGAGGTGTCTTTGTACGCTTCTCTGTCAGCTTCTCTGTAAAGGTAGAACCAATGGAGCGTACTACTGAGACCCATGCAACAGGTACTTCTTTCACCTCGTTGGTCTTATCATCAACGACTTGCACAGTATCGAAATCAATGTCAGAACGATGGAGTGCTTTTGCCTCCTGCGGTCTCAGGCCTGTGACACGCATCAATTTCAGCAGATGCAGCATGATATTCCGGTTGTAGATCAGCTCGATGTTGTCCGGAAGATAATTTCCGTATCTGCTCATCGCTGTACAGAATTTCTGGAAATCTTCTTCCGAAATATTCTGCTCTTTCTGCGACCGCTGAGACACTTTATTGGATACCGGTGTATCAATGATCTGTGTCAGGTCTTTGACCGGCAGGTCCTTCTGCATTGCTACCTGGAAGATCCGATGCCAGTCTGTCTTCACATTGCGGACCTGCTGCTGTGTACAGCGGGAGGCAACTTCTTGAAGAGTGCTCTGTACATCTTCTGTTGTGATGTCAGTGATTAGCACGTCTGCATAACGCTTCTTGATGTAGAACCGATAGACCTTGTTGTTCTTGGTGTAAGTGCCCTGTACTCTAGTGAAGTACTTAGGTATCATTGAGAACAGCTCGTCTACCGTGTACAGTTCTTTCTCAGATGCACCGAACATCTTCTTTCGTTTAATGACCGGTGCCATTCTGTCCCGATGTGCAATTGCATCTCTAAGTGCAGCATTCTTGCTGAAGTAATTATTGAGTGAAAAGTCCTTTGTGTAGTGTTTCTTTACACCTTGTTCAGTGTAATGGAAGTCAACGGTATATGCCGTTAAGATCCTGTTTCCATCTTTCTTTGAATATCTCTCAAAAATATTTTTTTCTTTGATCATTTCTCGTTCCTTCCAACGGAATGACTGTGCACCTCCTGGTCAGATTACTGCACAGTCATTCACTGTGGCAGTAATTAACGCATTTTCTTCAACCTTGCACATATAGCATAACTATCTTTGGATGAATGATAAATACATTTACTGCAGATGTTGGATCATCCAATCTGGTACTTCTTATGTGCACCTTCTACCGTCATCTTGGTGAAATTCCAGTAATCTTTTCCAATGGAGTCCTTGATGAAGCGATTGACTTCATCCTCTTCGTACATCCAAGCCCTTGCAAAGCGTGTACCCTGGATAAATCCATATTTTCTGAGATACCCAATCTGATGTGTTGAGACTCCGATCTTATCAGCGACCTGCTGGGTCGTAAGCAATTTATATTCTTTTGTTTCCATTCTCCTATTCCTTCTTTCATTCTTTTAAGTTATTTTATTTGTGGGGTGTCTAACCCCGTATAGATATTCAAAAACATTTGGTAATGCAATACATAACGCAAAACCATATCTCATTTCAGTATTCGGTTTTCAAAGAACGGCAGAAGTGAACGGAAGCTGCTTGGTAATAACTTTAGGACTGTCTATTACGTGTAGACAGTAATCTAAATCCAAGTGCATCGATTCAATACTGTATTTTCCCCATAACCACAGTATATTGAATCTTCAACTTTTGTCAACTTTTTCCAACTTTTAGCAACTATATTCAATTTTATTCATTCAAATACCTGATTTTCAGTGTATTATGTACGAGGAGAAACAATGCACGCAAACAATGAAGACAACAAAATCATAGGCTCGCGTATCCATGAGATGCGTTTAGCAAAGGGCTTAAGCCTGGCTGAAGTAGCAGAAGCAATTGGATATAAAGGAAAAACCGGCCTTTCAAAGATAGAAAGCGGAAAGCAGAACATTACGCGAAATAAACTGATCCTGCTTTCCGATTATTTTGGCGTTGAGCTGTCTTACTTCCTTGATGGAACTAAATTAGGGAAAACATTCTTACCAGAAATGGAACGATATAAGGCCAACATGAAAAATCCTTCAAGTTTTGAGGACTTTATTCTTGAAAGAAGATTGAACAACTTTGTTGATGAAGACGAGCGAGAGCGTGTAAGTTGCAACATTAGCCCTGAAGATTTTAAAAAATATCAAGATCAAATCATAGATATTCTTAAGGCTGGTGAGTTCAAGCTTGGCTTCGATATGGGCAATGATTTATCTGATATGAATAATCTTCGATTGAAAAGTACTGTTTCTGATAAGGAATTGGTATTGCGTATTGATGTATTTCAGAAAGTGTTCTTTTCTGACAAGGTCTTACAGTTCATGACAGACAACAACATAAAAGCAACAACCTTCTAACTGAGCGAAGGTTGTTTTATTAGGTTGAAACCATTTTAAAATTAGCAAGCAAAAACATATTAAAAGTTCACAATAAAATGTTTCCCTCACTATCATAATTGCAGATGATAAATTCACGTGTGACCATTGGATCATGATATTGATTTCCAATATATCTCTCAACACGAGCAGTATGTATTACATAACCATTAGAGTATAAATTTCTTATCTTACTAGTAGCTGCGTTTGAGACAATAACATATACTCCTCTTTGAGATAGCTTATCGCATGTTTCTTTTAAACGTTGCTGATCATGAACATCAAAACCTTCTTTTTGATAGCTCGTAAACATTTTTTGCTTGTCTTCAGACCAATATGGTGGATCTAAATAAACAAAATCACCTTCTTTTGCTTTGTGCAAGAATTCAGCAAAATCCATTGAGGATATGTGAATTTCTTTTTCTTTGAAATACTTACTAGCTTCTCTTATACGTGACTCATCAAATATTGAAGGATTTGCATAATTTGCATATGGAGTATTAAATTGACCCAGGCTATTGACTCTATATAAACCCGCATAACAGGTTTTATTTAAATAAATAGTTCTTGCCGCCTTTGCTGCCTCACTCATTCGTTTAAAACGCATAGAATTTCTATCTATGTCACGAATTTCATAATAATAACTTTCAGAATTATTTTTTTGATGTTCTTGTAATTTTACAATTAGATTAGAACTGTTGTTTTTAATCGAATTATATACATTTATTAATTCTTCATTTTTATCGTTAATATATGCCTTCTCTGGCATTAAATCAAAAAAGAGCGAGCCTCCACCTAAAAATGCCTCAAAGTAGGTGTTATACTCTTTGGGCATATATCGTTCAATCCTTTTTATCAATTGGCTCTTGTTTCCGGCCCACTTGAGAATCGGTTTCATATGCAAATGATTATACAATCATCATCATTGAAAAATCAATCAAACATATGAACCACTCTCAATCAAATCTAGGATGCCAGCTCTTCTAGCTGATTATATACGAAGTCGCTTATTTCATCTTCAGTATTTGCATCCAGAAGTGTTACACTGCCATATTCCGAAATTCTCTTAACTATCTCTTTATAATACTTCGTAGAAGGTTCTTCACCATGTTCGTGGATATACTTTTTTTCAGCCTTTAGCGTTCCAATTACGATATTTCGATTACTAGAAAAAGTTCTCCATGTCAAGTTGCGGAAGCGTTCAGGGTTTTCTATTGTAAATTTCGAATATTCATATTTATCTTCAAGTGATTCATCTATAGTCAGTGCAACCCGAAAATAGCTGCGCGAAAGTACACCAAAGAAAATTCCTCTGCGTGTGCCAGCAGAAAATGTGTAATGCAGATTCAAAGTTGATTCCGTTGTTATTGGCATTGCTTGTAAAGCAATATTATAAAATTTGTCAAAGTTAAGCCAACACCAGAATCTTTCGTCACCAAGCACATGGCCTGGTAAATCTTTTAAACCTTCATATAGAGTAATTGAATTATCGTAATCAACATCTTTATAATTGCCGTTTTTACTTGTTTTTAATGAAAAATCATCGATTCTCCATCTTTTTTCAACAAAAGGATTTTCTCCTAAAAAGTCAAACAACCATTGGTTATCATCAGGATTTTCTTTCATTTTTTCAGATATAAAATGAGAATTAGCCTTAATGGTTGCAATTGCACTATCACTCATATATTTGATATAAATTTTAGTCATTTTCCATATCTCCTACCGTGTGATTTGTCATATGAGTGAATAAATCGTAAATATCTGTCAAAGCTTTACTAGTTCCAAAATTCATAATCTCTTGTGCTAACTCAAGAGGAGAAATCTCACTCAAATGATTTTGATCAAGCTTGTCCGGTTTTATTGCTTCATAGGTTTTTTCAATCGATTTAAACCAATTATATTTGAATTGAGCATCCTCTAAACTTCCATTTTTTATTTCTCCCAAAGCATAACCTAATGCCGGGATAGCTATAATAGAAAAGAACAAATTTTCAAATTCCGGGGTAGATTTCATTGCATAATATACACCATATTGTTGTTCAGGAAGATCTATTTCAATTTTTCTTTTTGTTAGTTTTACTGTCATTATCTCATCGTTATCTTCCGATTTAACTACAATGAAAATCGACGAAATTTTATCATCTAATTGTTCATCCATATCCACAGTGAAGGATATGCCATCATCCGACGCCAAAATATCATATTTGTCGATTTCAAATGAATAAGGCAAATAATCTTCCACAAAATCATCATCGTGAAAATTCAAAATATTGTTATTTGCATAGATTATTGCAGAAATAACAACTCGATCAAGAAAATCTTTTAAAGGAAGTTCGATATCTTGGCCATCCAAAGACAACGGTATGGTTTTCCTATATACGCTGGAAGAGCATTCCACAACGCAAACTGCTTTCAAAAGTCCTTCGGCAATCATCTGTGATAAATGATTATTCGTCAATTTATATCTCGCATTAACAATAATGACTTTATCATTAACTGTTTTAATCTGATCACACAAGAAAATAAATTCCGAATTTACATAACTATTAATTGATGCCGAGCGGCTTAATAACGGGTATGGATACAACCTTTTACCTAATTGCATATAATTTGACCTCACTAGAGAATAGTCTCTTTTGGTTAGTAATCACTTCAATCACATACTTACTATTTTCAATCAGGCCAAACTCAACGATTTTATTTTTATCAATCAAGGTTTCTTTTCCATTTATTTTACACTGATTTATCCCAACCAATGTTCTTGAACCGGAATCATCTAAAGAATATAGTTCTAATTCACAATTTTTTTCAGAATATGGAGAAACAAATATAATCAGGAAACGGCCTTCCAATTTATTTATAACAATAAATCTATATGGAATCCCAGATAGCGAATCACGTTTTAATATATCATTGTCCCCAGACACATCTAGCCCACCTGTTCTATCTGTATCATGTGGTGACCCGTTATTACCTTCATTATTTCCATTAGGTAGCGGGGCATCATTTCCCGCATCTTCAACAGAGCCAATATCAGGAATATCTGCTTCTGTATTCAAATTTGGCAGAACCCCATTCTTTTCAACTATAGTATTTGAAATGACATGGGACACAGATTGGCTGTCATATGTTTTTTCAGTTTCGGAAACAAAGTCTGAAGATTCATCAGTGATATCCGGTAAATATTCTCCCGCACCTTCCATATCAGTTTGATGTGTATCGCTCGAAAGAAAATGAGAACTAATAATCGTTTGAATCTGCGTAACTAAATTGTTATACAGATTGATTACATTTTCTTTATCATCTCTGCCATCAAGTCTATTGAACTCCCAATCTGTATGTTGTGGGTTTTCAATATCTCTTAATGTTTTGTTCATATCATTTTTTTCTATAATACATAATGCAGAAATGGACAAAACGGATACCCCTGGTATTTCTGTTATTTTCATATAAGGATATCGAATCATTTCACAATTCTTTGTTGCAAAATCCCGTTCTTCTTTTTTAAATTCTTTTGCAAACAATTCTGCACTCCCATATGGATTAATTGTAATAGTTTCATGATAAACATCTGAGTCCGTAAGCAACCTATACTGAGAAATGATTTCATTTTTTTCTTTTTTCTTTACCAGTTGTTTATCATAGACAACATCGCTTAAAGTTTGATATGAAATTTCTGTCCCATCAATATTGCATTTCAATACATTTCTATTTATTGCCACCATAAAACTATCGAGAATTTTTGTAATCATTCTCTTCTTCCAATGCTTTTCATTTCTGAACCCAATAACATAGACATCTGCCCCTAATTGCTCATCAGTTCTTAAAAATTCTTTATCTAAAACTAAGTTTTCAAGAACGGCTTCATTTTTTTTGTTTCTTCCAAAAACTCCTTCTCCTGTTGTCCTTTCGTCAGAATTTTCCGAATTTGCAGAACAAAGTTTACAGATACCTTCATAGCCTCTCTCAATTTCATTAGTACCATTTTTTGTTGTGACCGTAGAATAAAAAACCAGTTGTAATTTACTTGCAACAAAAGATGCATATTTCCCAATTCCTTTTGATCCACCTTGATTGTTTGTCTTTGATGATTGACCTGAGCCCTTTGTTAGGCTGTACCAATTTGTATCACGACCATCCGATACACCTGTTACTCCAGTTGTATTGAAATCACTTATTCTAAGACAATCAATTGTTTCTTGATTGAGCAATTCTTTCATTTCCTGCAATCGAATTGTGTCCTTTGTATTACCAGGATTACTATCTATACAATTTTGAATCTCAGCTCTTAGTCTATCTAATCCGGGAATGAGATTCACATCTAAATCGAAAAGTTTCATCTCAACATATGATGGTTCAGATTCATTTTTTCTAGCATCAATAGAGTTTTGGCATAACTCTCTTGCCAAAGAGGCAAGTGGATCTTTCTTAAATGTTTCCATATCGCCAGTATCTAAACTATTATCTCTTAAATATCCATTCCCCGGGAAACGCCACTCATTGCCAATTTCGTTCATATTCTCTCCTCTATAATTCAAATCTCTTTTTTTTGTTATCTTTGTTTTCAAATCTACTTCTTTGAGTGTCAAGCTCATTTTGAATGGCATCAAATATTGATTCAATTTCTTGCTGTGAATAATCATAAAATGACTTGTTAGACAAATTGCCAAGCGTTTCTATCATATCGATGATTTTATTTGTCCTTTTCTCTGCAATTCTCACAAAATTATCATGTCTAGCTTTATCCATAATTGTATTTGCCTGTATTTGTTGGAGTTTAATTGAATCCAAATAAAAAATACTTCAATGTATAATAGTTGTCAAATATTATATCAATATTTTATAAATATTATTATATATTATTACTTTTTTAAACAGATTGCATATGATTTTAAAAATCATTAGTTGCTGTTTAGATTCGTCAAAATAATATAATCATTACTTATGCGTTAGATTATGGCTTTAGTATGATTATATCTGGCGATATCACATAAATCATTCTCTTTGCCCTTGTCATAGCAACATAAAACTCTCTTGCGTTAAGTATTTCTCTTCTCATATCAATAATAACGCAGTCAAATTCCAATCCTTTAGACAATAAAGTTCGTGATGAAAGATATTTAAATTGGTTCAATCTGTTGCGTTGAAATTCAGGATTATTTCGGATAAGAACTGAAGATTGATATATATCTAAGTCATTGGAAATGGCGTAGTTAATGCTTCGAAACATTTCATTAAATAATTCTAGTCGGTAAAACTTAAACGGATTATTTTTATGATTTTTAAACCATTCAAATAAATTTACAATATAAGAAATGTCATTATCACAAATTCCAGCAAAAATTGGTGTAAGTTCACAATATTTAGATATTCTTGAAAAATTAGTGTTTTTTTCTCTTAAATGATTAATATAGGATGCTAATTCTGTGTTAACACTTGTACAACAAGCAGCTAGAAATTCTAATAGAACTATTGCTTTTTGTGTGCCTTTCGCATTATCGATATCTGCCGCGTAATTATATAAATCTTTGCAATCTTGTAGTTCATCAAATTGAAATATACCTGGCATAGATTTGCATACTTCCAATTGTTCTCGTTCCCATTTCGTCAAATACAAAACATCATTATATTTCATTTTTTGTATTTCATTAAAAATCTTATATTCATTATATTCGTCAGGCGTATAATGCGTTATAACACCAGATATTGAATTCAAATTTAAAAAAACATTCTTTTGGTTTAATATTGGTAAAAGTTTTATTCGAATATCGGACAGGTAACTACCGAGTTCTTGATTTGTGTTTATCCATCTCCATGGTTCTGTTCGAATATTTATTATTTCATATCCAATATTGTTCCAATCAATACACTTTTCTCGGCCAAAAGAGAAAATTGCTTGCAATGGATCGCCAAATATTATAACCCGCATGAAAGTATTAAGCTTCAAAAAGATACGGTGCTGCAGATCAGTACAGTCTTGATATTCATCTACAATCACACCGCAATATGTACTTTTAATAATCGTTCTGACAAATTCATAGTCTAGCAGATTTAGCATTCCATTATAAATAGATAGGTAATATATCTTTGCGTCCTTATGTGGATCCAAACTTATATCAAATTTAGCATTATTAGGGTATGCATTGCACCATCTCATACAATATGAGGCTATAGTTGTGATGTTAGACAAGTTCTTTTTTATGTTCTTTTTCAAAAATCGTTTTTTTAAACTTTCAACACCCGCATTTGTATGCGTGATGACTAACTGTTTTCCAATTGAACAACTTACAATATCAGCAACCATTTCTGTTTTTCCATGTCCAGCCGGTGCAATAATCGCAGCGTTTTGTTTTGATAAAATTACATTTGCTTCACTCTGTTCCATCATCAGCACCTTTGATATTAGATATATGCATTATCGTTTGATCCATTGATTCTTTATTATTATCAATTGTCCAATTGAGGATATTCATAAAAGTTTTGAATAATTGGCAGTTCTTGTCAATAAATGAAATTTTATTGAAGATAACATCTCCAAGCATCATACCTGCAGTTATATCTTTATACCATTTGTTTTTATTTGAAACGTCTCCCAGGCTCTTTCTTATATCATCTGTCAATTTTGGCAGATTGATTATTTCTAAACTGTCATCATCTCTTTTGTGAGTAGTATAATTAATGCCGCACGAGTCAAGTGACAACATTATTTTATCAATCCCACGATGAATTACTGCCACATTCACAAGATCTGTTAGCATGCAATCATCTATATCATTAAACACTTGATTTTCTACTGAATTTCCTAACTCCCAGTCAAATACTGGTATTCCTTCAGCATTTAATGATTCTTTTTTTATTTTTACATTATTTGTTATGTCTATGTCTGAATCCATAAAAACGCACACATCATATCCACATGATTTTAAAATATGTGCACAGCGAACTAAGCTGTCTCCTCCACCATTTGCGGCGGCTGCTCCATAATATGCAATACGAAAAGATTTTGTCTGTTCAATCCAGGCATCAAATGATTGTATTAAACCAAATTCCGTCTTTCCTTCGCAAACAATTATCTTTTTACACAGAAAAGCTGATGGATTTCTCCTCAATTCAGCTTGAATATCATTATTTGTTTTTGGATTATCTGTTTTTAAAGTCTGTGCATATGTGATGCCATCAAAGTTATGAATCGTTAATAGATTATCAATTCCACAAACTTCTAATGGAATAGTCGAATGTGTCGTGAAAATTACTTGTCCATTATTATTGTGACTCTTTTGAAGCTCACGAATTAAATTTGAAAGACGATAAGGTTCTAAACCATTTTCAATTTCATCTATAAGTATTAGAGATGATCCCTCTGATGAATCGATACTTAATGCAATTGAAAGAAGTCTTTGACTCCCTAACCCCCGCTGACATACTGGAACGTTTCCATCAAAAAGCCCAACAATAGATGACAATGACCCTGTTTGCATTAAAATTTTATTATTTATATCGTTAGTAAAACTTACGCCATACTGTTTCCCTAGCTCACCGATTTTATCAGATATTACATCTAGTGATTCCAAGTTAGTATCTTTTATAATGTTTCTGATTGTATTTGTATACGTATCTTTTAAATAATCTTTGGAATTTAAATACTTTTGTAAAACAGAATATTTGCCCCAGACCAGGTTGTTTTCCGGCTTTGTCCCAATTAAACCATGAATTAACAAAGCTCTATCATGATCGGATATTTCTTTAGTTCCTTGGTTAGAAACAACTGACCAAATTGGTCTAAGAGAGTCATCAATGAATAACTGTATTGAAATGGCAACATTATTCAAATCGGTAGGCTCATCGTTGCTTTTATCGTCCAAATCAGCCATAGCATTTCTTAAGAAAAAACCATACTTGTTCTCAGCCATTAGTACATCTGGTATTTCACCAAAAGATCCAGTAATTTTAATAGGATAATTTATATCACCGTTATAAAAATCATTGTCCGTTATTGGCAAATTCCATGAAGGATACAGTGACATATTTATTGCATCTAAAATCGTTGATTTTGTACTATCGCCTGCCCCAATGAGACATACAATTCTGGAGTCAGGAAATATAATATCAGCTTTTTTAATTCCCCTAAAATTTTCTATCATCAATCGTATTATTTTCATATGAATTCCAACAATTCTCACAACTTCATTCCAAGCAAACTATATTTTTTTCAGATATATCTACTTATCAAAAATTCCATTTAATGTTCTTCCCATATCACTGATCAATGGAACTACCAAAGCATTTCCCATTGTAAAATATCTCCATCTTTCAGGCATTGTTGCTGTCCAGCCATCTGGGAAACCGTCTGCTCTCTCACATTCAACAGGAGTGAGTTTACGGATCATCCCTGTTTTCTTGTCAGCAATGACATGTGTACTTCTATTTAATGAGCCTTCACTGGTCAACATTGTCCTAAATGGCTTGTCGGTCGGATCAGGAAATGCGATCGGGCCTTCCGAGAAGGTATATTCGAAACCTTCAGCTGACTTTCTATTGATCTTCTTAGCACCTTTCATGTAAACCCACTTTGGCATCTGTTCACCTGAAATGAAATAGTGCTCGTCGATTTTTCCAGTCTCCATCAGTTGTCCAATGGTGATTGGCTCTTTTTCAACTGGTACCAGTTCCTCCGAATATATTTTTCCATTAATCATCATGCCGGCATTCCAGAAAGCAGCCTTGAAATGGTCCGTGACTTCTACAAGGTCCTTATATGGCTCTACCGTCGTATAAGTAGGCTTTTTGTCCTTGATATGCTCATCTTTGACAGCAAATGTCTGTGCGAAGAACCCATCCTTCATAAGCCAATTGATCCATTTATCTTCATTGCCTTCAAATTCAGGAAGTTTCTTCATCTGTTTTGCAGTTTTTGTGTCCGGTGACGCAGCAAAGATGAATGTACGTCTTCTTCTCTGCTGATAGCCATAATCTGCTGCATTAACGACACGCCATTCGACTGTATAGCCCTCATCAGCAAGGCATCTTAAGATGATACCGAAATCACGGCCACGTTGCTTGGCTGGTGACTTCAGCAATCTATCAACATTCTCTAATATTACGTATTTCGGCTTCCTGAGCTTAATGATGTCATTGATTGACCACCACAATACGCCTTTCTTGCCCTCGATGCCTTTGGCACCTGTATGTGCTACTGAATAGTCCTGGCATGGGAATCCGCCTGTGAGCAGGTCATGTTCAGGGACTTGATCCAGTACAGTGTTTATATCTTCATTTACCAAGGAATTCTCACCAAAATGTGACTTATAGCAATCCGCAGCATACTGCACTGCCTTGCCTGGTTCCCATTGGTTCGCCCAGACTGTCTTATAACGGTCTGATGCAGCTTCGAATCCTAATCGCAGGCCACCTACGCCTGCAAAAAGCTCTACTACTCTGATGTCTTTCATAGTCTCTCCTCCTATATGAAAAGGTGCCGTATGAGATACGGCCATCTTTGAATCTGTCCACTTCGACAGAGGCTGTGGACTGCCAATAGAATTATAACATCCAATGCCGTATCGATCAATACAATATGAAAAGATGGCAGCATTTTATTCTGCTGTCATCCGGTTCATATATGCATATTTTTCTTGATCTGGGCCAAGATATAGCTGTTGTTGAGCCAAAAGCACTGCTTTGTGAATTTTCCACCAGTAGGCAACGGATATGTGTCTTTTGCATCTCTGGCATGAGGTCTTACGTGACATACTGGATGATCTGCCTGTTTTGGAAGATTGGTACATTGTCTTCCACTGGAAGCATCGACATTCAGACCTTCTGCAATGACTTTTTTTGTCTCTTCCCAGACATCCTTGATATCACCTTCAAGGTCTTCCTGTGGTACGTTCCAGAACATGCTGCCTTTCAGATACAGCTCGTCACTATCATTGGTGCCGTAGACTACAAAGAAGAATCTCGTACCTTCAAGATACTCTCTAAATGTTGACTCTTCCCATTTTTCTTTGACTATCTCAGTGAAAACAATCTGAGGGAATGACATATGTTTTTTTATTTTGCCATTCTTTCCGATGCGGATTGATTTGACTATGATACCGGCCTTTTCAAACTCTTCTGCACCATTTCCCTTTGTACCTAACATCCGGAATGCAAGCATTGATTCTAGGTTCTTTGGTGCTTTCTTATATGAGATGTCGTATTCTGAGCAAAGATCACTGACCGTCTCACCAATATGTTTGCTTATCTTTTGATTGACCTGTTCTTCAAATGGTACAGAGGCCTTATCATCGAATATCTTCTCGTATTCAGGTTTGCCTGGAATTATGTAGTGGTTAAGTACATATGTCATGTACGTGGATTTGAAAGAGAATGCCCGTGGTTTTGCTAGGATACTGCTATTAGGTTGTGGTCTTCTATTTGCAGAGGTGGCTGATTTGGTTGCCGCACCAAGATACATTGTATCTGACTCAGAAAGTTCGTGTGCCTTGCCTTCTCTGACTTTCTGAGCAATCACCTCAAAGTCATGTTCTATGATTTTTAGATCATCTTCAGGAGGAGTAAATAAACGAGAGTAATCTATCCTATAGTTGAGCTTCTTCGTTCCTTTAATGAACAGGTAATAGATGAGTAGCATCAGTTTCCCTTTGCTCCAGAGATGGCTGTTCTCAAAGGTCTCGTTTATGATTGCATTGTAGTCAATCATTGTTATGATCAGACGTTCTTTTGCAACCTTTTTACCATTAGGATTGATCCTATAAGGTGTCACCTTCAATTCAACTCCCGCCTCAGGAAAATCTGCTCTGGAGTCACTATTGATATCATAGTGAAAGAAATGAGCTTCTATGAGATTGCCCATACCACCTTTATAATTGCTACTGCTGACAGACTCTGCATATGAATTTCCCGGTTCTCCAACAGCCTCATCTTCACGCAGGACATCACCGAAAGTTTTCCCAATCAGTTTCTGAGAGTATTCTTCGATGCTATATGGATCTGTTTTATCATATTCTATTGCATTAGTATCATTCCTCTTCATTATCGTCCCTCTGTTCTTCTATCATATCATCAATAGCGTTGACACAGGAGCAAACATCTTTCATTATTTCTGAAGACCAGAAGTGCAACACAGTCCATCCCATGCCTCTTAATTGGGCATCAATTTTATTATCACGATCAATATTCTCTTTGATCTTCATTGACCAATACTGACCATTATTTCCTTTTGCCGCTTTATTCTTCAAACAAGCTTCCCAGTTCTTGCCATGAAAGTACTCTGAATCGCAAAATATAGCAATATTATATTTCGTTATACAAATATCTGGCCTGCCAGGTAGCTTCTTATAGTTTTTTCTATATCTATATCCTTTCCGCCATAATGCATGTCTTAAAACAAGTTCACATTCAGTATCTTTTCCACGAATGTGGCTCATTGTTTTTTTTCTTTCTTCACTGACGTTGCTATACATTCTATATTTTGATTTCATATTTTCCTGCTTAAAGATATATAAAGAATACTGCTAATTCTAGTAAAAATGCATACCAAAACTAACCTATGCAAAAATTGTACCAAATCTTGCATTTATTCAATGATTTTCTTGTATCAAATCTAAGGAAGGCATGTTTTGAAAAATGGCTTAAGTCTATAAAAACAGATTAACGTATTTAAGTGCAATACTCTAATCCTTTATAATGTACAAGATATCGTTAAGTGAACTTGTAATGGCACAGCAGCGGTCAAGATCTTCATGATCAGGCAAATTGATTGATGGTACCATAATCACATGTATTCCTGCATTGTATGCAGCCAGTACACCATACTTTGTATCTTCTATAACCAATGCGTTTTGAGGCTGTATTTTCATTTTCTTCAATACATTATTATATATTTCAGGATCAGGTTTTCTTTTGCTCACTTCATCACCGCAGATTAAGTATTCAAATCTATTCAGAATACCAACCTGTGCTAATCTTTGTTCTGTATTTATACGCGATGTAGTAGTAGCCACAGCTTTACGAATTCCCATCTCATCGACACAGTCAAGCAGTTCACATAAACCAGGCATAATTTGAATATATTGAGGTATCAATTCAGCACCTTTTATTCTCGCTTCATCAAGTAAATCAAAACGATTTGGAACGTCAGGAAGTTCACGATTTAACAGTGCTGTAACTGCATCACCTGTGGTACCTACAGCCTTATTAAAAAGTTTGCCAAACTTTTCTATTCCGTTCTTTTCTGCAACGTATTCCCATGCTTTCTGCCATATAAATTCGGTATTAAGCATCGTCCCGTCAACATCGAATATAATCAATTCAGGTCTTTCCATAATATATTTCTATTTCTTTCTTTTATATTGATATAATTCAATACTTCTCTTCTTTTAAATAGACTTTCTGCGATGATTTCTCTGACCCATTGGTCAATATTCATAGCCCACCAGATCCATACAATATCTAAATGCAGTACATTTCCAAACAGATATACCAATGTCACTCTTACACACCATATTCCAATAAAACTTATGACCATAGGTGCATTGACACTTCCAGCAGACCGCAGGTAACCATAAACGATTTTCTGTTTATGTTGTGCATATTGTGACCAGATCATTGTATATAAATAGACCGCAGCAATTCTTATCAGTTCAGGCTTGTTTGTTAAAAAGGATAATACCTGTTTAGAAAAGAAGGCAAGAAAAGTGATAGTAATACAGCAAATAATACTACAGTAGTGGTTCAATCGCTTATAACAGAAACGATACATATTGTCATCTCTTGCACCGATTGAATTTGCTGAAAGAGAAATAGCAGCGGTCAGAAATCCTGCCGACATCATGTCGCAAAAACCTTCTACTTGTAAGCCAAGCTGAAACGATGCATAGTAATTCTGACCGTAGCTCAATATGACAGAACTCATAAATATCATTGCAAGTGCCCAGAATGAATTTTCAATGGCAGCTGGGATACCTGCGACAAATATTTTTTTAGTAATTTCTGCACCATCTTGTCTGACAGAATTGCAGCATCTATAGAATAAGCCGTCTTTTCCGTATAAGAGATACAAGCCAACTAGGAACATTACCAGGTACTCAATATTCTGTGCCCATGCAGCGCCTATAATATTTCCGCCTTTCACTGGGCCAATGCCAAAAATCAATACATATCCAATTACTATGTTGACTAAATTGCCAATACCGGCAATAAATAAAGGAATTCTAGTATTTCCGCTTGCTTGAAAAGCTGCTGAATTTAGATGTACAAGAGCTACCAAAGGAAAACTGATGATAATAATGCGAAGATAGGACATACTTTCGGCTAGTAAATTTGAATCATCTGTCATAATCTTCAATATAATTTCCGATTTCCAAAACAATAGAATTGATACAATAATTGCAATTGGTAAAACAACGAGGTAATTTACTTTCTGAATTTTTGCACATTGATTCCGATCATCTTTACCAAAAGCAATCGCGATAAGTAACATGCCGCCAATCGAGAATCCCTTAAAAACATTGAAATATAAGTTAAATATTCTATTGCCTAATCCATATGCATTGATTTCTTCGACTGCAAGACGCCCAATATAAGATGTTAATACCATGCTTGATATTGTTAATAAGGCATTTTCAAGGATTGCTGGAATAAGGATTTTCAAGATTTTTTTATCCACCACTTTATTTTTCATTCCATGCCTCCTCTTCATAATACAAATCAATGATGCATTAATATCTCATAATAAGAACAACCTGCATATCGTCGCTGATTGCAGGCTGTTCATTTGAAAGGAAAACAAAGTCCAAGAAATATTCTTAATTAATATGCAAACTTCCACATATACTTTCTCCAGCTCAGTGGATGTTGGCGCCGATCTGCAAGCAGATGATTGTAAACGCCTAACAGTTCACTGTAGAAGCTATGGTCGAAGTATTCAGAGACCGTACCGAGTTCTTTCATTCCATAATCATATCCATCAATGATTGTTGTATGTGCATTGAACTTATTCAGGAAACGAATTGCTCTGTCGTCCACTTCTCTTGTCTTTCCTGTACTCTTCAGCATCAGATATGCTGTATCTTTTTCCGTAATTTCGAAAGGGCCGTTGAAGAATTCATCCGAATGAATTACAGAAGAATTGATCCACTGCATCTCCATGAAGATGCAGATTGTCTGCTGCTGTGCAGCAGCCCATGCTGTACCTGTTCCCATGGTATAAATGATGTCATTTTTTGCATAGTCTACAGAGAATTTAACAGCTTCTGGAACAACATCTACGCATGCCTTTGGAACAATTTCGTTCATCTTCGTCATTGCAGCCAGCATTGCGTTGTAAGTTTCATTATTATGTTCAACAGCATTGACTGTCTCATATGCAACCTTCAATGCATATGCTGCTTTGGATTCTTCGTAAAGAGCACCGTCAGCTCCTGTATCTTTGAATTGAATTGTATAGTCGGCAACCTTTTCCAATGGTGTGTTTTCTTCTAACTGCAAAGCTATGACTGTAGCCCCTAATTTTTTAGCCTTCTTTGCTGCTTCTACCGTCTGTGCAGTATTGCCGCGTCTGGATGCGCACACAACAATAGAATTCTTGCCAACATTTGCTGGCGTATCATGACTAAATTCGTTCGCATTCCCATAATTGGTCGAAAGCTTCGATGATTCATGAGCTACATAATAATAAGGAGCATAGAAGCAAGCTAGGGATCCGCCGCATCCAGTAAAACTGATATTAGTAATTTCTTTTTCTTTTACAATCTTCTCTACCGCACTCTTTACATCAAACATTTTCTTTTCCTTCTTCCTTTATATTTATTTAGCAAGCCAAGATTCCAAAGTAATTGAGAACGATTCCTGCAACGAAGCATCCAAGGATGACCCACATTGGCTTGATCTTGCCAGATTTAATAATTCCATACATGATCCAAGTCATTGCTAGTGGAATAGCCATTGGTAAAATACCGTCTAAAATTTTTTGAAGCACCAATGTATCACCGAACTTCAGAGGTGTTGTCAGTGAAGCCAGTGAAGCTGACATACCGCCGATAACGAACAGACCAGCGATTGAACATACAAACATTACTTTTTCCATCAAATTGGAAGCAGCCATCTGCTTTACAAAGTCTTGGCCTTTTGTATATCCGAGCTTGCCTAAATACCAGGTGATTGGTGCACTCGTACCCAATGAAATCAATATTGCTAAGATTGGTCCTGCAATAGAACCCTGCTGTGCTAATGAAATTCCAACAGACATTGCAATAATACGGATTGTTCCTTGGAAAAGCGAATCGCCAATACCTGATAACGGTCCCATTAATGCAACTTTTACTGAGTTGATGACGGTTGGATCAAATGTATCTGGGTTAGCAGCATACTCTTCTTCCATTGCTTCGGAAATACCTAAAGTAAGAGACGCACACTGCGGAGTAATATTGAAGAATTCCAGATGTCTGCGATATGCTTCCTTTTTCTTTTCAATTTCATCTGGATTCGGATAGAGACGATCAATGCAATGTGACATCCCATACATGTATGCTGTATTCATCTGACGTTCATAGTTCCAGTTTGTCTGCATGCACCATGCACCCCAGAAGATTTCCCTGAGCTTTTTATTCAAAGGATAATTTTTCTGTGCTTCAAGTCCTTCTTTTGACATATTTTTTCCTCCTTAATTATCAAGATCTTCCAGACTGTTCAATGAATCTTCACTTACTGAATCACTTTGTTTTGACTGTCCACCAACATACTTAACAGTGTATAGAATTCCCGCAATCACAATTCCAATCAGAGCAATTGCTGTCAGTCCAAGACCTGAATATGCTGCAACAAGGAAACCGGCGAAGAAATAGACGACCGTATTCTTATTGACCATGGTAGATAGCAGCATTGCGAATCCGTAGAAAGCAATGATATTTGCACCTAATGAAATGCCGCTTGTAACCCAGGACGGAACAATATTAGCAATAGACTGTACAACACCTGCCCCAAAGTAGACTGACAGGAATACTGGAATGGCTGTGCAGATGACATAAAGAAGTGGTCCATAAACAATGTCAACACGCTTTGCCATATCAAATTTGCCTGCATTTACATAGTTGTCACACATATGTGTGAATTGAATACGGACGACGCTTGCCAGTGTCTCAATCAGCGTAGAGAGAAGAGTCATTGGAACAGCAACTGTCAAGGCTGTTTCGATATCAGCCCCCGTCATAATGCAAATTGCACATCCAACCAGAGAACCCATATTCATGTCGATTCCTGACGCACCAATTGACATCATTCCAAGAGTTGCAAGCTCCATTTCTGCACCCACTGCCAAGCCAACACCTAAATTTCCTAGAAGAAGACCGCAGATCGTACATGTGATCAGAGGCCGTTCGAAGTTGAGACGCCCGAACATACGGGAGTCAAGCCTCATCATGATGGAGATGAGGGTAACAATAATTGTTTGAAATAGTAACATTTTAGTCTCCCTTCTTTTCAAACATTTTTAAAGCACAAGTTGTTCACGCTTGGTTGAAGGCAGCTGCTGCATAAACAGCAGACACCCTGTATCTTGAATCCTTTTTAAATCAGATTGTTCTTCAGGATTGAGATAGACAACTTCTGAATACTGTTTTGATTCTTCCTTCTTTGTAATTCCACCGACATTTAATTCTTTATAAACTGGATGACCGGTTATGTATCTTGAAGCATCTGATGCTGTGCCAAAAATAATGAATACAATGTCATTAAGTGAGTCTATTTTTTCAGCTTTTTCCAATGCTTTTTCTACTGAAAATACATTCAGTTTTACACCGGCAGGTTTTGCCATGCTCAATGCCATTTTTTGAAAATCATCGCCATATGCTTTATCATCAATCACGATGATTCGTGTTGCACTTAAGAAGTGTGTCCATGTAAAGGCTACTTGTCCATGCACCAGTCTGTGATCAATCCTTAATGCTTTTATCATTACGTTCCCTCCTTCCTATATATCCTGTTCGATACGAGAAGCATTTTTCAGATAATCATTGCAATAGACCACATTGAATTCATTTACTGACAGTTTCTGTTTGACTGTTTCAACATCTGTTCCTGTAAGAATGAAATCCATCAGGAATCCAAGGTTGATATTCGTGACCAAATTAAATTTCTTCTGCGACAATGCTTTCACAAATCCATTGTTTACTGAGCCGCCAAACAAATCTGTAAATATCCAGAGATCCTCCTGGGTTGGATCATATGATGCCAGCAATTTCTCTATTTCGTTATCTAAATTGAAATCCGGCGACATGTAGCAGCACATTGTTTTAACATCTTCTTTACCTACTATGATTTCCAGAGCAGATAAGAAACCTTCTGCCAAGATTCCATGAGTTGCAATAACAATTTTTCTCTTCTTCATATGTTTAGTTCCTCTGGCTTTCTTCGCTGATGTAGGAATGAAGATACATCATTTCGGCATCCGGTATTTCAATGCTGTAGTGATCTAATACAGGCTTAAAACATGCTTTCACATCCTGAATGAAATCCGGATGTTCCTTCGCAAACTTTTGATTAGTTGCATCATCCCGAATAACACCAGATTTGGTTACTAAGCGTTCAATCAATACACATACATGAATATAGATTCCAATCAGCCGTTTTCCTTGCAGCTCAATATTCATTTTCTGCTGCAGGCTGTCCACTGCAGCAGTAACATAATCCAACAAAGGTTTAGGGTTTAAGATTGTCAGATAATTTACTACATTAATCAAAGTGAAATTTCTGCGAATATTTATTCCTAATTCCTTCATTCCATTTTCATCAAGATAACCGCTTAATTTATGTGCAACAATGTCTAAATTGCCTGTGGTGATAATATCTTCCAATGGAATGAAAGTTACCTCTTCCAGATGCGGATCCTCAGTACCTGTGATAAATAGAAGGTTCCTGTTCTCCTGTATATCAGACAAATCACCGTTACGAATCTTGTCATATGGTGCAATCATTAATTGAACTGGTATGTCTTCAGGAAGAGAATCTCGGAACAGATCTGCCATTCTCTGTGCGGTCTGAAGTCCGCCTTCGCTGACAAACAGAATCATATCTGTCTCTTTACCGTATATGACCGTATGTTCAATCTGATAATCTGATTCACAGTTTTCAAAAATATCACTGATTGATACACCATTTTTAATTCGATAACCTATATTCAAAGCCATCTTGGTTGATACGTTGTTCATGATGGCAATGTTCCGGCTACTTTCTTTTACAACTTCCGGAGCAATATCTTCCAAACTTCCCATGTCTACTAAGATCACTGCATCTGCAAATCGATTAATTCTTAAAAGTCGATCCTTTAACATGTTCTTGATATCTTCTACAGAAGTACTGACAGGCATATCAATTGCATCGAATACATAGCTTCCAATCAATGAATTGACGGCATTGGCGATTGATGATGCAGTGCTATACCCATGGCAGATAATCACACCATAGACATTTCTCTTTCTCAACTCACCGTTATATCGATAGAAAATCAGACTAACGATTACTTTGATGATGCCAGGCATCGGTATTTCAAGACTGTTCTGCATCAGTGAATCAATTTCTTCTGTAATCATGTATTCACTGACAAAGAGCTTCTGAGTTTTTTCAAGCGTTCCATTCATTTCATCATTCTTCTGATCTGCCCATACATCGAATCTCGTTTTATATTCTTGATATATATAGAAGAGATGTGCCAGCAGAAAGCTGAAGTTGCCCGGAATAGTAATGAATCTCTTTTGTATAGTTGCATTTACAATATTTGCAATTGCTACTTCAATGCCCTGAAGAGTTCTGCTGCTGTCGCTGCCTGAAGCAAGAATATGGTCCTCGATTGCGTTGTATATTGGAGAAAATCGTGCAGTAATCGCGGCAGCATTTTCTTCCTTGCACGACTCCATGACTGAATTGAAGAAGTCTATGTATAAATCAATTTCATTGCTTGGCTGATATTTACTGCAGTCAACGTACGCAACATCTTCCGTAGTCGGCTGCACGCTTTCAAGTTCATTGACCGGCATATCGTAGGTATGTACTGTAATGATGCCATTTTCAGCTTTTGCTGATGCTCGAACACAAATCAGCCGTACTGTTGTAACAAGCCCTTGAATATTGTCGCTGTACCTGGCATTGCTTAAACTCTTTAGTACATTGCTTGATATCTGAATTGAAGCATCTAATTTAGCTGCTTCTTTTTTAAAGAGTGATACAACAATACCTTCTCGCTCTTCTTTTGGCCTCTTGTCATAATCTGGCAAGTTCACATATAGAGGAATCGACTTTGCCAAAGCTGAATTCAAATATGTGTTGGGAATTTTATTGCTCAAAAATATAAAATGAAGATTTCTTTCAGTTTCCTTACTAATATGCTGCTGAATAAATTCCTCAAGATTTTGATCAATATTTTCAAGATGCGATAAGATAATTACCAGCCCATTCGACATATACTCGTTGACCGCATCGTTCAGTTGTTTAACTAGAGCTGAACTATCCTGATAGGAATCTTTTCGTATTATTTTGGTGCTCTTGTTGACTACACCGCCATGAATGCGAGAATTCTTACAGATAAGATCCGCCAGCATCTTTTTACCTGTTCCATCATTTCCATAAATTACAAACGGAAGTCCATTAGGTGGGTAATCAAATAACTCACACGCCTGTTTAATTACTCTTTTCAATGAGCCATCGCAGCCAACCATTTCTTCAAAAGGGCTGCTGAGTTTTTGATGTATGCGTATGTAGTCAAACATTTCATCCGCATCAAAGAATTCCACAGAATCTAATTTGACAGAATATTTCTTCTCAAGACTTTCACAGTCAAAGAAATAAACTGGCCTGGATTTGATTTTCAGAATTTTTCCTTCTTCTACAAGTTCATTTAGATATTGACTTGTCAAACTGCGCGATACATGCAGCCGATCAGCAATGATTGTTGTAGTGAAGGTTTCTAAAGACTCAGGATTGATATTCTTTGTACTTTCCCTCAAATACTTGAAGATTTCATTTTTCGTTCCTTCGTTGATCTCGTTCATGATTTCATAATATCCTTTCAATTTGTATATATTTTTGTGTCAATCATTAACGGCACAAGCAGCAATAATTCGCCGATTTTTCGACATATCAGCAACAGTTTCAACACAATTTCTAACTATTGATGCTTTTCTTTCTATTATGTGTTGAATATTTCATCCACTGTCGGTACCGGTTATGTCTAGTATAGCCGAAACGGATTGTTTGTATATGTTTTTAAAAAGACATTGAAAACTGTCTTAAAATTTGTATATAATTGTATATACATTTCTTGTAAGAGGAGCTTTATATTATGGCAAGTACACAAAAATATGAGCAAGTGAGCGAATACATAATCACAGAGATTCACAATGGAAATTTTAAGACAGGTGACCGTATTCCTACCGAAGAAGAGTTATGCAAGAAATTCGGCTTTTCACGTATGACAGTCAATAAAGCCCTCGTCCAATTATCAGACGGAGGCATCATTAAAAGAATTCAAGGCAGCGGCAGTTATGTATGTGAAAAAAAAGTTGTTCTAAAAAATGCCGTCAAAATGCTCAGCTTTACGGAAGATATGCAGAAAATCGGAAAGAAAGCTGGATCCATTCTTATTTCCTATGAGGTAAAAAAAGGTTCGGAACTTCCCGCAATTGCAGAGAAATTAAAGTTAAATCCTAATGATCTTATTCACTATATTGTCAGATTGCGGTCAGGCAACAATGAACCAATTGCAATCACTTATACTTATGTATCTGCATCAATCATTGCAGCTATTGATGTTCAGCAATTGAACCACTCATTTTATGACTATCTTCGCAAAAACAATATTATTCCTGTCTGTGGTTCTTTAGAGCTCAGTGCAAAAATGCCTACGGCGGAGCAACAAAAACTTTTAAATATCAGTCATCAGGCTCTTTTATGTTCGACCAGCATTGCTTATGCGAAGCAAGGAAATAAACTGCTTCCATTTGAATATGCTGAGACCTGCTATAATAGTGCTCTTTACACCTATACAGTTGACTTTAATTTAGGAAGCTAAATAGACTTCATTCAAATTATGTGTCAGCAAGGATTGAGTACTAACCTTTACTCATAGTTATGCTTTATTCTTCTTCGTATATTGTAATCGACTTGCAAATCGGAACCTGTTTTGGCACTTAAAAATGCCATTATTTGTGAAAATTTGTCAGCAAGGATTGAGTACCTGGCTTAATTCATAATTCTGCTTTATTCTTCTTAATATATTTTGATTACCTTGTAAATCAATGACCGTTTTGACACTTAAAATGCTCCTATTCATGATATTTTGAAACGCGCTAGTGTCAAATCAAGGGAACGTCAGTTTCTGCAGTAAATAGTGGTAATATAAAACTCATTCTAAATATGGGATTCTCTAGATGAAAAAGACTGCTTAATCATATCGTAATGTAATATCGGCAAAATCTGTACAAAGATACATTGGTACATATATATGACAACTCAAGGATTAACTATTTCATCTGAAATCGGATTTTTCTTATACTGATATGTCATGATCGAATCATTTACAAAAAGCCCGGTTTTCACCGGACAATTTTAAAAATTGTAATCGCTGCTGTTTCAAATTTCAGCAATTGCCTCAATCTCGCACAAAGCTCCCTTAGGCAGGTCTTTGACTGCAAAGCAGCTTCTCGCTGGTTTGTTGGTGAAATAATTTGAATATGCTTGGTTAAATGCTGTGAAGTCAGCTATATCCGCGAGATAGCATGTGGTCTTAATGACTCTGGACATATCCGTACCAGCTTCTTCCAGGATTGCCATAACATTTTTACAGCTTTGTACACACTGTTCCGTGATATCAGTTGGCATCTTTCCATCTTCCGGATTCACTGGTAACTGTCCTGAAGTAAATACCAAATTACCTGAAATCCATGCTTGTGAATACGGTCCAATCGCAGCTGGTGCATTCTTTGATTCAACTAATTTCATTGTCAAATGATCTCCTTTTCACTTTTTTTCTTCTAACAATGCAGCTTCTTTTTCTTCCTTTGTTCTCATCAGCCCAAACTGGATTGTAATACACGTGAAGAGAATCAGCAGAACTGGATAGAAACCATATTTTACAATATCTACATAGTTGACAGTATTCTCTGCATACTGTTGTACCAGCAGCATGCCGGAATCATGAGGCACAACCATCAAGGCTGCACATCCGAAGATATCGAGAAGACTTGCTAAACGTTTCGGTGCAATCTTATATTTGGAACCAAGGTCTTTCGCTAACGGTGCAGATACAATAATGGCTACTGTATTGTTCAAAGTCGTTCCTGAAATTGCCATAGAAAGCAGACCGACAATATATTCACAGCTCTTTCTGTTCTTGATCTTATTGTTCGCCTTTTCAAGAAGATAATCGATGCCTCCGAAATACTTTACCAGTTCCATCATTCCAGAAATCATCGTTGCAAATACAGCAAGCCAGAACATTTCCTCCATGCCTGAGCCAACAGCTTGTGCCCATGGGAAGAAGCCAATGGAACCGACAGCAAGACCGATGACAAGTGACAGCATTGTACCAATGACAAGAACAACAGTGACATCCAATCCAACCAAAGCTAGAACAAGGACAGTAAGATATGGCACAATTGTCCAGACATTATAGGCACCTGCTTCTGCAGCTGCGACAGCCCCACCATTCTGACTAAAGACTGCATATAAAATGATGGTAATGATTGCTGCTGGAAGTGCAATCAGGAAATTCATTTTAAATTTATCTTTCATGTTTGCCCCAACACCTTGTGTTGCAGCAATCGTCGTATCGGAGATCATGGAAAGATTATCTCCAAAATAGGCTCCGGCAACGGCAGCGGCACCTGCCATACCTAGATCCAGTCCAGCTCCTTTTGCCAGTGCAATCGCAATCGGAATCATCGTTACCTGCGTTCCCATTGATGTGCCGATGCAAGTCGATATAATACTGCAGATAATGAAGATTCCTGGAATCAGGAACTGTGGTGGGATCAAGTGAATGCCAAGATTCACCATAGACTCCTTGCCACCAATTGCAGCGACAGAGCTCGCAAAGCCACCCGCTAACAGCAGAATCAGACCCAGCTGCATCACACCTGGTCTTCCTGCCCCACGGCAGTACACATCAACTTTTTCAGCCACTTTCATATCACGTCCATAGCAGAATAAGCCGCACAGAATTCCTGCCATAGCAGCCACATATCTCGGCATCATCCAGAACGGACGTTCGGTTCCCATTATTGTGAATACTACACCAGTGCCAACATACAAACCCAGAAAAACAAAGAATGGGATCAATGCCTTGAAGCCATAACTTTTCTTATATCTTTCTTCCATATTATCTCTTTCCATTTGTGACGGATCACATTTACCATGTTGTCTACTGCTTGTTTTACCAACTGTGGATCGGTAGCTAAATTCATGCGAATGAATCCCTTGTAGTTTTCATCCGGATCAAACCATTCGCCATAATCAACACCCATTCTGCACTTATCCTGAATTATTTTTCTGGTATCATCCGGATTCAGGCATTTACTTAAATCGACAAACTGCAGATACGTTGCTTCCAACGGACATACATTTGCATCTGGCAGATACAAAGCGAACTGTTCCTTCAAATATTTATGGTTATCACGTATGACCTGCTTCAAAGCTTCAAGCCATTCTTCACCCTCTTGATAGCCTGTCATCGTTGCAATCATTCCCATAACGCTTATTTCTGTACGATTGATTCCCGAAGCGTAGCTGTCATACTGCTTTCTCAGCTCTGGATTCGAAATAATCATATGTCCGTGCAGAAGTGTTGCGAGATTGAAAGTCTTTGTGGCGGAATTTGCTGTAATGATCATATCGCTGTAAGCTCCATGATGAACGGACGCTGCTGGTACAAATCTCTGTTCTTCTGAAAGAACAAGATCCTGATGGATTTCATCTGCCACGACCAATACATGATGGCGTCTGCAGACTTCTAGTATTTCTGCCAGTTCTTCTTCACCGAAACATCTTCCAGAAGGATTATGCGGCGAACATAGAAGAAACATCTTCACTTGATTTTCTTCGATAGCTTTTTCAGCGGCGGCATAGTCCATTCGGAAAGTTCCATTTTCATAGATCAGCGGCACATCCACTCTTCTGCGCCCATTGTTGGTCACAACATTCAAGAATGGATAATAGACTGGCGTCATGACCATGACTGCATCCTGTTTTTCCGTAAAGCAGTTGATGCTGTATGCAAGAGCTGTCACACAGCCTGTTGTAAATCTGACCCAGTCTTTTTCAATATGATATCCGTACCTTCTGCTCATCCAGTTGTCCAATGCAGCATAGTATTCATCTGGTACATTTGTATAACCGAACACTCCGTGTTCGACACGTTCCATCAAAGCTTTCTGTATTGACTCAGGGGTCTTGAACTCAGTATCAGCAATCCACATGGCAATCAGATCCGCATCACCAAATTTCTCCTGCATACCATCCCATTTCATACAGTCGGTACCATGCCGGTCTACTAAGTATTTCTTCAGGAAAATTTCCTTTTCCATTTTATTTTTCATCCTTCCAATTCAATGCTTCTTGAAGGTTCAAAGTGATGCCGTCATCTTCAGTGAAGAAGACCGGAATGCCTAAACCATTATTCTGCTTGATTTGATCAAATAGAGGACTGTTTTCACGCAGAACACAGAATTTCTTCAACATTGCAAGATCTGTGGAAATATCTTCAAACTGTACTTCATCTTTATTTGCCTTTAATACTTCCAAAGCATTTTTCGTATCTGAACATCGTGAACTGCCAAGAACTGTTACTTTCATCATTTCACTCCTTTTCTGTATTCATTGATTGCATCACGCATCCGTTCCAGACCAGTTTTGATGATGGATCTAGGCATAGCAAGGTTTAAACGAATATATCCATCGGCATTACCGACAAACATGGAACTGCCACCTTCCAGAAGAACGCCAGCTCGATTTGCAAAGAAACTTGGAAGATCTTCAATACCTGGAAGACACCCTGAAACATCCACCCACGCAAGATAGGTTGCTTCAGAGATTTCCATGACAGCTTCCGGCATTTCTGTATGCAGGAACTCTTTTACAAATGCAAAATTCTGATCCAGGTAGACCTTCAGTTCTTCATGCCAAGGACCACCCTTGTCATATGCCGCTTTCGCAGCAGTAAGAGAAAGTGGATTGACCATGCCGAACAGTTTATCTCTATTACGGAATATTTCACGTAACTGAGGATCACGGATAATAATGTTTGAATACTGCAGTCCGGCCATATTGAACGTTTTAGATGGTGCCATTGCCGTAATGAGTTTCGGATAGTCCGTCATGATCTTTGCCATTGGAATATGCTTCTTTCCACAACGTATCAGATCACAGTGAATTTCATCCGAGATGATCCATAGATTGTATTTTTCAACGATTGCAGCTACTTTTCTCAATTCTTCTTCTGTCCATACTCTGCCGGATGGATTCTGCGGATTGCACCAGAACACTAGTTTGCAGGAAGGATCAGAGCACTTCTTTTCGAAATCTTCATAATCAATCGTGTAATGACCGTTGTCATCTCGATGCAGAGGTGATGTCAGAATTCCTAGATTGCTGTATTCTGCAGCATGTGCGAAATAACCATATGCCGGAGTATTGATCAGCACCTTTTCATTCGTTGTGCACAAGGTTTCACCAAACTGATACAGTGCAGGAATAATGCCTGGAGAAAAACAAAGTTCTTCTTTTGGAAAATCCCAATCATACTGTTTCCTGCACCAGGACACGAATGATTCATAATAATCATCTGTATAGACTCCGGTATAGCCAAAGATTCTGCGGTCGACTCTCTTTTTGATTTCATCACATATCTCAGGGGCAACGGCAAATTCCATATCTGCGACCCACATTCTGACAAATTCCTCATCCTTGAATGGAAATACCTTTTCAGGACCTGCATGGAAAATATATCCCCGGAATCCGTCTGTATTGAGTGCATTGGTATTTTTACGGTCGACGATCTCATCAAAGTTATACATCACGTGATACCTCCAAATTTCTTCTGCAGAGAGGACCGGCGCCTGTCTTTTCTGCTTACAATGGGGATTTTAGTATGCGCTTACATTCCGGTCAAAAGTGCGAAATTTCCTTTAAATAAACTTTTATATTAAAAAGTTTCTTCAAAGTTGATTAATTTGCCTTGTCAATGATAAAATTGGAAACATCAAGATTTTTCTTCCTCAAAACACAAAAAAATGATTTTTAGGAAACTTCAAACACAGGAGGGTAATATGTCTGTAATCAGTGAAGAAATCGGCCGTAACATCCATAATTATCGAAAGATCATCCGCATGACCCAGGAGCAGCTTGCATCATCCATATCGAAATCCAAAACAACGCTTTCGAAATATGAGAAAGGTGCTATCATCATTGACATTGAAACGCTATATGATATTGCCGAAGTATTGCATGTTCATGTTGAGCAGTTGCTGTATCAGCCACCTGTAAAAGAAGAGATGCCTGTATCCAGAAGAAATTCAACCTTCTTTCAAGGTGTCTCTCAGTTCTATGCATACCTTTTCGATGGCAGGACAAACAAATTGATCCGCTGTGTTTTTGATATCGTAAGCAATACAAATGAAGATAAACAAAGAATCCGCTTATACATGAATTTTCAGAATTATGATAATTACCGTCAGTGTGAAACCACATACTACGGATATATTGAACACTTCGACGCATTAACAAATATCATTCTGACGAATGAGAACAGTTCAATTGAAAAAGCCAGTGCCCATATCCTGGCTTCTTATCAAAATGCTGATATCAAGTGGGGATTGTTTAATGGGATTTCATCCCGGCCAATCATGCCAATTTCTATCAAAATGCTTTTTTCTCGAACACGTCTTGAAGAAACGGATGAACTGATTCAGAAGCTGATTGTGAACAAAGATGATATACGTCTGCTTAAGTTATATAACATGATGTCTGTCATGTATTGATCAGTAGGAAGTAAAAGTGTGACTCAGGATTCCTGATGAAAGATGATTTACTAAACTAGAAAGCTGTTCAGGACAGCTGTTATATCTTTCTTCTTAACCAGATTATATTAAAGAAACTGGAGAATCTTGATACCATAGTCCATAAAAATACAGATTATCAATGGTATGATACCCTTCCTGAATTTACATATTCGTATGGCTGGTGTCAGCAAGGATTGAGTACTAACCTTTACTCATAGTTATGCTTAATTCTTCTTCGTATATTGTAATCGACTTGCAAATCGGAACCTATTTTGGCACTTAAAAATGCCATTATTTGTGAAAATTTGAAGCGTGCTAGTGTCAAATTCAGGGAACTTTAGCTTAAATGAATAGTATGTAAATTGTGCAATTCTTGTGTGAAGTAACCTTAATATACCGACTATAAGATATTCCACACAGGAATTGCATATTCTGCACACATCAGAGATAATCTAGTTTGTAAGTTCAAGATTAAGGAGACCTGCTATGACATTTTCTGATAAGAACAATAATAACAATACTAATACACAGACAATGACTGACAAGCAGGTCGATGATACCCTTACTTTGATGAAATCAGAGATTGAGGAAGCAAACAAGTCCGCTCAAAGAGCGGAGGAAAAGCATCCTTCTAAACATCATCATAAAAGATAGCGATTTTCTTCTATAGCTTATAGGTATCAATGTCGACTGGATCATAGTCAAATCCGTAGTGCACCCCATAGTCATCCTTGATCTTCTTATACATATCAATATCGTGAAGTGAAAGAATGTGTGATCTATTCTGCAGGTATTTCGCTGTTTCTATATAGCAATAATATATTGTATCCACGAAACTGAGGGACTTTCCGGAGGCTCTGACACGTTCAGAGCTTTTCTTCATGACAAATTCACGATCATCACACTTCTGTTCCAGATCCAGTGCAATATCCAGATCATGGATCTTTGGATTCTGTGTATTCACATATGAGCCAAATACGATAAGTTCCTTTACGTAATACAGGTAATACGGATCGTGATTGACCTGTTCTGCTCTATTCAATAATTCGTTCAATTCCAGTGTGCAAGTCTCTCTTTTGAAGAGACGTTTTTTTCCTTCTGCCATAATTATTCGTGTTCCCTTTCTTCTTTTAACGGTTCCTTTTTGACATGCTCAAAGACATTATCAAAATTCCGATTCTTTTTCTTCTTTTGCTCTGGACTGCTCTTCTTCGGTTTTTTTACTGCCTTTTGTTCCGCAGTATTTGCTGCAGGCTGAGCAGGGTTCTCTGCTTCTATCTGCGTCTTCTTATTCTTCAGTGCTGCATTGATCTCGGTCAGGTCCCTGTATCCTTCCTCAAGTGAGAATGGATGCAGACGGACAAGTTCCTGCACTGGCGGGTCCACTGGTGCTCCCATCGACCTGTAGAAGATATATCGGTTGAATGGAATATACCTGGTCAGATATGGATTCTTTCTCTGACTGGCAACAATCCCCTCACCTACGGACATATGTGCAAGCCTGTCCTTTGTCACGACAGGAACGATTTCATAGTTTGCCCTCTCTTTGTTCCAGCGTAACTTGTTGCCGATACGTTCAGACATCTCCTTCAATGTCTCCATATTGCCACCAAGCAGATATACGACGTTCATGGTGTTGTTCTTGATCATCTCCGAAAAGTTCTTATTGTACTGGATGCTGAGCTGGCTGAAATCCTGGATGACAAGCGTGAACCTGACGCCTTTGGATCTTGCTGCAGAAAGTGCATTATTGAGATTCTTGATCGGCGGAGAGATGCCAAATTCATCCCATATGATATTCAGTGGATACTTCAACCGCTGCGATGTCTCCATACGTGCCTGTCGTGCTATCTCAGCGAACAGCTGGCTCATGAACAATACTGATAACGGATAATAGGTGGATTTTTCATCATGGGCAATCAGGAACACTGCAATCTTCTGATTCCACAGGTCATCGAACTCAAAAGATGACCGGCTGGTCATCTTTGCAATACTGTCATTCAGTATTCCCAGGTCCATATAGGTAGAAAAGACTTCAGTGATGGAGCCTCTGGTCTCTTCCGGTGCATCCACAATGGTCTTCAGTTTGATTACAGACTGATCAGTTGGTCTTCTCAATTCTGTCAGGTAGAATTTCAAGAGCGGTTCCGGGTCATTGCCAATATCTGTGCGTACCTTGGTGAATGCGTCATTGACTGTCATCTGGAAGTTCTTGAAATTGATCTGATCATCATCCAGACGTGCAATATTGCCATTGCCGTCAACATATTCGTATTCCAGTAAAAAGCATACGATTCCTTCCAGAAGCCGCATGCCATTCTTATTCCAGAAAGAAGCATTGTCATTGCCGCCTCCGGAATGTTCTCCGGATGGGAATATCGTCATTGCCACATCCCGCAGATATTCAAAAGCAAGCGAGAAGTCAGGCTGCGGCATGTTCTGTTCCTGTACAGCAAGCTGTTTCCTCATCAGTCTCTGTGCATCCATCTTCTTATGGATTTCCTGGATGAGCATTACCTGCTCAGGCTGGCCCAATCCTTCTGCCTGATGAATCATTGCCTGGATCTCACCATTCAGGAGCAGGAAATCTTTTTTCATTTTGGTGTACTTCTCATAGAACTCTGGTTCATCCTGTTGGAGCTTTGCTTCGACTGTTCTCTGTGCCTCACGGTAGAATTTGATCACCAGGCCAAACGGGTTCCAGCTGTCGCCTTTTTCCGGTTCAATGAAGTTGATGCTGATGACCTTATATCCGGATGCAATCAGCTTTTTGCGATGAGCCCTCTGCAATTCTCCCTTCAGATCCACCACTACCATTGATTCACCACACATCCGTGAGATCTCGATCATCTCATGGATCAGACTCCAGGTCTTGCCTGAATTGGTCGTGCCTATTAAAAGGGTGTGGCTGTCCGATGCATCCACCCACATTACCCTTCTCTTTGTGATGACCGGCAGGCCGGATCTCACTGTCGTCTTCTCTCCTCCGATGTCCCATTCATGCAGCGTATTGAACTTCTTTACATCCGGCTGTTTCAGCAAGTACATCAGCTCATTCCACATCCTCTTTGGATAGTCATATACATAGTCACAGTAATCTCTAAAATAGAATTTAGAACAGACGATCCAGATGCAGATGAGCAGGCCCACCATATATGCAGGGATGACTGCACTGGACAGATCCAGCGGTGAGGATGCCCTGCTTATGATGAAGGCAGCAACAGCTTTATTTATCGTGGCTACAGTCCAGACCAGTGACGCTAGAATCGCAAATGTGATGAGCTGGCCTATGATCACTTCAGTTCTGCTGAACGTGCAGTGGACCAGGTCACCATTCCGGTCATACCGAATCCTTTGCAGTCCTTTCTTCACCTCATGACGGCTTGCAAGGTGCGAATACTGTGTCCTCTCCTCCCTTGTCATGTGCCTCTTTGCGGCCTTCTTCTGCCTGTCATTCTTACCGGGCATGAGCATACGCAATATGAGCAGCAGGCTGCCCAGGCCAATGATGGCAATCACGAGATGGAAATACTGGTCATTGCCCTGCCACCACAGGATCGAAGGGTCCCATACGACATGGCAGTTTGCCCTGTATGAGGCAATGTCATATTGAAATGACAGGAAATACGCTATCTGCATTGCCAAAATAAAAACAGACATGATCCATCCAATCAGGATGATCAGTCCGCCTATAAAATGTTTCATGATCTTTTGCCCTCCAGATACTTGCTCGCTGCCTGATCCTTGATCTTCTGCGGAGCAAGCTCATCACTGTCCTCCAGATATGCGGCAATCTCATTCTGTATGGCAAATGTCTTCTCTGAGATCGCCCTTCTTACATCCTTGGATACATGTGTTGCGAATGTACCGGACAGGACACGATATGCCTGTCTGTTCATCCCATAGGATTTCTTCATATAGTTCATGACATGCTGGGCATGCGGATTGCCATGGTTGGCTGACAGCTGCATCAGCTGCAGTGCCTGTGCCTTCTTTGATGCATCAGGTCTCCCTTTCATGAACCCTACTGCCTGATCAAAAAGAAGATCACCTCTTCCGGTATTGTTCTTGACCTGGTCAACGATATCGGTAAGGTGATCCTGTTTCCATGCACGGAGCTGTTCTGCAGTATAGGAATCCATATTCTTGAAATTATCCAGGACCGTATTGGCAAGCTGCACTCTGAGCTTGTTGTCCTCTGTCTGCCGGAGATGCGATATCTCAGCATTGTTCAATGTATTGATGTTCATTGTAAGCATATTGAGCCTGCTGGTGAATTCGGCATATTTCTCTCTGATCTCGCCTGTCTGCAGGATCTCTTCTACGATGACATCAAGTTCGGCCCGGAACGGGATCATATTTGAAGAGCCATACTGCAGCCTTCCTTTCAGTGGCAACTGAGAATACAGGTTCAATACATGCTCAAGGGTACCATAAGGGAGCTTATCAGCCTGTTCAACGATATCAGCCTTCACTTGATGGGCATCTTTCAGGATATCTCCAGCAGTGAATCCATACTGGTCAACGATCTGTTTACGGGCCATCAGCTGTGTCGTAAATACGGTCTTGATCATGTCCAGCTCTCTTGGTGTCAGCTTCCCGCGGAAACGTGTCTGTTCCTTCTCCATGAACGTGATATGCATATGGGGATTCTTCTTGTTGGTATGATAGTCCTCCCACCAGAGCATATTCTGCGGATCCAGATGCATACGCTTGAATATCTTACTCATTGCTTCATATGTGATGTTTGCAAAATCCTCCTGGTCCTTCAGACAGTATTTTTCCAGCATGCTGGTGTCCTGCAGGGACACAACAAGCGTCCAGGCAAGATTGCCTTCCTTAGAGAAATATCTCTTTGACTGTTCAGCCCAGAGCTTCCTGTCTTCCTTTGTATAGAGCTTTTTTGAATCTGTCTGTGTATAGTACTGCTTTGCGGAATTCTCAGTGGCACCTTCTCTGGCGGTATAGCCGGCAAAGCTTCCAATCTCGTTCTCTTCATCCTCCATGGATCCTTTGATGGACTCCTTGCGGGAAGTATAGTTCGCCCAGCTGCTCTTGCCACCGAACATCGTTTCACTGGTCACAATACCAGGAAATTCTGAATACTTCGGAGCCTGTTTCCCATATTCAAAAAAATAAGCCTTTACCACAATATCTGCTTGTCCCATATCCATTTATCCTTTCAACATAAAAAGGGAGCAGAATCATCTGCTCCAAATTTGCTAGTATTAACAATTATATAGTCAATCTAGATTTTCGCCGTTACTAGCAATTATCTTCTTATAATAGTAGAAAGAATCCTTTCTACTTCTATTTAATGTTCCCTTGCCTTCATCATCCATGTCCACATAGATGAATCCATAACGTTTGCGCATTTCCCCGGTGCCTGCGCTGACAATATCAAACGGTCCCCACCAGTTGTAGCCAAGCAGATCAACACCGTCCTCATCAACTGCCTTCTTCATTTCCCTGATGTGTTCACGAAGATATTCAGCCCGGTATGGATCATGAATTGAACCGTCAGCTTCTACCTGATCCAGGGCACCTAGTCCATTCTCTACAATCATTAATGGAATCTGATATCTGTCATAGAAGAGATTCAAAGAATACCGCAGTCCTCTTGGATCGATTGTGAATCCCCAGTCGGTTGACTTCAGATATGGATTGTTGTAGCCGGTCACCAGGCTGCCGCATTCAACAGAAGCTTTCTCTGTATTCTTTCCAGCCACAAGTGTGAAGTAGTAACTGAATGACAGGAAATCCACCTTGCCTTCCTTCAATATCTGATCATCTCCTTCAACCACTGGGAGCTTGATTCCCTTACGTTCAAATTCCTTCAGCTTGTACGCTGGATAATAACCCCTGCACTGTACATCCGGATAGAACAGCATCTTCTTCATGAACTGCTCATTTCCTTCAACATCCTCTGGATCACAAGTTGCAGGATAAGAGAACAGTCCGCCGTACATCATGCCGACTTTATAGTCCGGGTCAATACTGTGGGCAAGCTTTACTGCTTCTGCACTGGCAACGAACTGATGATAAGCAGCTATCATATGGTCCTGTTCACTGTCTGTTTCAGGGATTCCGCCGGCCAGCCAGGATGAAAGAGACATGCTGTTGATCTCATTAAAAGTCAGCCAGTACTTCACTTTTCCTTTATAGCGGTTGAAGATTGTATTGCAATAACGCACATAACAGTCGACCGCTTCACGGCTCTTCCAGGAGCCGAACTTCTTGACCATTGCCAGAGGTGTCTCATAGTGAGAAATTGTAACAATCGGCTCCATATTGTGTCTCTTCAATTCGTCAAAAACTTCATCATAGTGCTTCAGTCCGGCTTCGTTTGGTTTAGCATCATATCCATTTGGATAGATTCTTGCCCAGCTGATGCTCATACGGTAGGACTTGAATCCCATCTCTGCCATCAGAGCAATGTCTTCTTTAAAATGATGATAGTGATCGACAGCAATGTGGCTTGGATATTTCCTGCCAGCTTCAATAGTTTCAGTAATCTCACGCGGTGTCTTTGCTGTACCGGCAGTCATGACATCAGCTGTATTCAAGCCTTTACCGTCTTCTAAATAAGCACCTTCACACTGATTGGCCGCAGTTGAACCACCCCATAAAAAATCCTTACGAAATCCCATAGATCATGCATCCGCCTTCATTGTTTCTGGTTCTGCTTCATCTTTATATAATATCATTGTAGCAGCAAACGTTACAGCAGCACCAATGACCCAAGCAATAATCAGATAAAGAAGATTGGATCCTGTTGATCCGATATATGCAGGAATACAGAAGAGTCCTCCGGATCCCGGGAATGCATAACAGTAGACATGCATCAATCCAGCAAAAACAGCTCCAGCAAAATTACCAATCATTGCTCCATACATTGCTTTTTTATAACGAAGTGTAATACCATACATTGCGGGTTCTGTTACACCGCCTACAATTGCAGTTACAGCACATGCAGTTCCTGTAGACTTTAAGTTTTTGTTCTTTGTTTTCAATGCAACAACTGCACATGCAACACCCTGATTAATATTTGAAATTACATTCGCTGTTACGATAATCGGTTCGTATCCAACAGAGCTCATCATTTGAACAAGATATGGTGTGAATGCAGTATGCATGCCTGTCATGACAACAAATGGGAATACAGCACACAAAACCGCAACGCCAAGGAAACCAGTTGTGTTATATAGCCAAATAATTGCCTGCGAGAAATATGTTCCTAAGAATGCTCCTGCTGGAGCAAGTACGCAGAATGCAATTGGTGTCATGACCAGCAGTGTCAGCAATGGTTCTGTTACAGAACGAATTGCATCTGGGGAAATCTTACCGAAAAATCTTTGAATCGGAGCCATGACTGCACAGCAGAGAATAACCGGAAACACTGTGCTTGTATAAGTAGCACTGTAGACCGGTATGCCTAAAAAGCTGTAAGAAGTTCCACCAGCAACACCAGAAACAAATGTTGGATAGATCAGCATTGCACCCATGATCATACCGAGTGATTCATTTGCACCGAACTTCTTTGCAGCTGAACGTCCTACTAATATCGGCAGGAAATAGAAGCATGCGTCTCCAACCATACTAAGAACTGCATATGTGCCGCCTGCAGTATCAATCCAATTAAATGACTGCAGAAGAAGCAGCAGCACCTTGATCATGCCACAGCCAATCATAGCTGGAATAATTGGAACAATTGAACCAGAAATTGCATCGAGGATCATGCCAAATGAAAATTTCTTCTTTGGCATATCTTTGTCTAAATTTTCATCAACAGCATCTTCTTCATTCAAATTTCCTTTTTTGCAGATAAGCTTATAAGCATCGCCCACAGACTGTCCAATAATAATCTGCAGCTGTCCATTCTGCCACTGGCTTCCCACAACACCGGGAATTTCTTCAATCTTTTTAATGTCTGCTGCGCTTTGATCTTTTAAATTAAAACGTAACCTTGTAACACAGTGTGTAAAATACGTGATGTTTTCTTTGCCGCCGACTAGATTGAGAATCTTATCAGCTAATTCTTCATATTTTTGAGTCTTTGCCATATTTTCAGTCTCCCTTTTATATTTTTGCTTGATATTTGCAAACAATGCAACGCGCGTGTGCACTGTATTTGCCTAAAATAAAACCTCAATACTATAAAAAACAGTACTGAGGTAATGCCCTAATGGTAACAATCCTCTCTTGAACAGAGTCTATTGATGTGCAGCATCAGATATAACAATTCTTCATCATTCATTTTCCAATGAAGATCTGTTTCAAAATAATCAAGAATCTGAAGCACACATTCGTAAATCTGTGGAAAATCTTTTTTTACTGAATCGTATATTTTATGATTCTCTGTTGAAATAACGGTCTGTGTATCTCTTCTTTTCAGCAGATACTGTATATGAGTCGCATACCTCGAATAGTTGAGCGTATTGCGGTCAATTGTAATACCAAGGTCCTTTTCGATAATATGTGTGATTTCATTGATTATACGGTCACTGTCGGCGACCCCATCCTTCAAGCTCGTTTTCTGTTCTGCATTGATGAAATGCAGTGCTATTCCAGCTGCTTCTGATGAAGGAAGCTGAATCTTCATGACTTTATTAATGAACTTCACAGAAGCTCTTCCAACTGCCATTTCAGAAGGATAGAGTCCTTCAATATCATATTGCAGCGGATACTTCATATTGATGTTCTTATGATACCGGTCAATCACAAAATTTACGTGATCTGCTAAAGTAAATATCAGATTCGGGTCAAATTCATTCTCAATTTTATTTTCTGCATAATCAATAATCTTTGCAGAGATTTCGAACATTACAGGGGAAATTCATTCAGGAGGCCAAGGTATTTGTCATTAATTCCATAATAAGTTCTTTGGATGACATTGAGATCATTGATCATATAAGGAACAGGTTTGAAACCAATGCCAGTTCCGAAAGCAATCAATTCTCGCCCATTTGAATCAACACATACAGCTACATTATTGTTGATCTTTTTAATGACCTTCATAGTCCCTCCTCTCTAAGGAATACAAATCAATTTACTTTGACAGATCAATGACTTCTGTATCTATTGTCACATCGCCAGTTGAGGCTATATGTTCAATTGTGAATTCTGAACTATTTGTGATCACGACAGGTGTTGTAAGATCAATATTGTTCTCTTTCATGAACTCACGGTCGATTCTTATTACCGGAGTGCCATGTTTTACTGCTGCCCCTTGTTTCAGCAGCGGCTGCAGTCCTTTACCATGGAGATTCACTGTATCTAAGCCAATATGCACCAGCACCTCTGCACCATTCTTTGCAGTGATTCCAAATGCGTGGTTCGTGGACGCAATCAAAGTGATCTCACCATCACATGGAGCAGCAACTTCATTTCCCTCAAATACAAAAGCAGCACCGTCTCCCATCATTTTTGAAGAAAACACTTTATCTTCCACATCCTCTATTCTTATTAGTTTACCCTTTACCGGTGCGTACAGTATCATTTTTTTATTTCCTAATTTTAGATTGAACATATGATCATCCTCCTATCAAGCATCAAAAAACCTGAAACATCACTAACTCATTTTCGAGTTCAAGGTGATGCCTCAGGTAATCTACTTGAGTGACAATCCTTATGCAATCAATATACATTCAAAAATTTTATTGTCAATATTTTTGAAAATACAAAAAAACAGAGAATTTATGAAATTGCTTCGTATATATGGTTGAAAGGAGGATTTGATCTATGAAATCAAATCACATAAGCATCGCAAAGGCTACAATCACCACATTTTACGTTATTCTAGCAGGAGAGGATCCATTCAATGCATTCCTGACATGTTTTAGGATGCGTCGCATCACAAACATGCTATTTGACCTTGGCATGACACCGGAAGATCTGCAGGAGGCTTTATCTATCAATCCTGAGGAGCTACCCTTATGAAAGACATTGAAGATATCCGCAGCAACATAGATGCATTGACCCAGTTGGTCAGGATCATTGCCATGTCAGAATCCTATGGAATGTCATATACCCACGAAGAAGTCTGGTCTGCTTTCAGGTCAGTCTGGCTCCAGTTGGAGCAGACCTGCATGGATATAGACGAATACATCGAAAATACACATCATTTTGACCCACCTGCTTCATCGGGCACTGAATTGTAAGTGTCTTTTTCCTTTGCCACCCTCTCCAGCACATCATCAAACGGAGTGCGTTTTATTAAGACTTTATAAAGTAGTTCTTCATCCTCCGGCAATTCATCTGACCTGAAAAGCAGATTGAAGCACATCCTGTTCATCAGAGTCTCTAGTTTTACGGACTCGTTAACTTTTGTATTGCTATTAGTAAGTTTCTGTACAGCAGAAATCAGCGAGTTAAAATATGGAACCAGCAAGTTGTTAAGAGTTGAAGAAACCAGTTCCATATATGCATTTTCTGTTGATTGATCCATATGTCTTGCATAGTATTCCCGCAGGGCATTTTTTATGATATCGGTCTTGCATGTATCTGGTAGATGTTGTTTTTTATTATCTTCATTTTCTTTGTTCTCTAAGGCATTCAGCATGTCATAAACATCCTGTGATAGCCTGATACTGAGCTTGATTGTATCCATATTTGTGTCCTTTCCATGTCTGGCAACTGTCTGGCACATGCCAGACTAAATAAGCGTCCTTGTCTGGCAACGTCTGGCAGATGTCGGGCAACGTAAAACTGCTTTACAAAAAGAAAATCGGGCATTGCCCGATTGTTCACAACGGGTTTGTCTGGCACGAAGTGTCGGGCAAAACCCCTTATCCTGCTTAATAATATTATCTATTCGATTTCTAGTTGATTGCCATCTTCAGTTCATTCATTGCCAGATCCATCATAGTTCTGTAATTCTTCAATGCTGAATCGAATTCATCAAATTCACCATAGTAGATCACTGCTCCGAACCGGTAGATCATCACAATGAAACAGTCACCTGTAACAGCGGAGTTCTTCAGGATGAGCCCCCGAATATCTGTTACAGGTCTGCATTCGATATTGTCTATTGTTCCTATTTTTGTTTCCATATTTGTCACCTGCCTGCAGTCCCTGCCAAATGGCGAATCTATTTTGTGGACTATTTCTTTGGCACTGCATATTCGATCCTTTCTCCGTTCTGGCAATATAAAGCATTCATTTCCTGTACCGATGTTCTCTTGTTCAGACGGATGTTTCCTTTTCCCCAGTTGCCATCAGACAGCCAGACTGTTGTTCCTTCTACCTTCTCTATGAATCCAACATGGCCATCTTCACCATAGGTCCTTGGGAAGGAGACAATAGA
>Ga0268357_100601_pt1 | contig 42105 bp, 35 predicted proteins | sample BioMet10_FD_192466 | JGI IMG/M metagenome (GOLD analysis project Ga0268357, IMG submission 192466) | Sewage microbial communities from Oakland, California, United States - Biofuel 10 (Illumina Assembly) | ecosystem: Engineered > Wastewater > Sewage > Unclassified | place: USA: California... | reverse complement strand
CACGATTTGAAAAACACTTAAGGGGAGAAAGAGTGACTTTTGCCACTCTTTCTCCCCTTAACCACAATGTTGTAACAGCCAAACCACACAAATGCAACAGGCTGACCACACAAAGTTTAACAGCTAATCCACAGGATTTGTAACAGCCCTACCACAACGATGTAACAGGGTCGACCACAGCATTATTTACAATCCCCAATTTCATATCAGAATTTATAATTTCTCTTCATAAAGTTTTTATCTCATCTTAGCAACTTAAGTATTGATACTTTTTACCGTCACCAAAAAAATTCGACATAAATTTGTTTGCTCTTTATTCGCCACATTTCTCTTTAATATATTTTCAAGTTTCTTTCTAAAATTTACTTCACTCTCTAATTTACTATTAATCCAAAAAAGTCCATAATTTTCAAGGCACATTTTTCTAAAAATATATATGCAATTAATGCTGATATATTGGTGTATCATTATTACACAATTTGGGATCTTCCCAACTCTCACATTTTTACTACCAACATATAATTGCTGTCCAAATAACAATATAACAAATTTTTCCATACAATAGCTATCAGTTTTATTATTAATTTTAAACCCATTTATGCCTATTTTGGAGCTTATATAATCATCGTCAAATTTTATATCTTTAGATTTGTTTTCTTTGAAATTATGAAGTGCTTTTTCAGTAAGAGTACTATCAAAATTAGAAACAATAAATTTAACAAAAAAACCAACAATATCTGTATAACCTAGCTCTATGCTTTTTACGGCACAGGAAATAAAAATATATATAGCCATTCCTATGTAATCATAATTTGAAGAAGTTACTTCTTGTTGTTCTAATTGTAAAATATCGTCATCCTTTTTATCTGTCTCTTCAATTGTTCGTACTAGATCATATACTAAAGAAATAACAGCATTAATATCGTTATTTTCTATTGCCTTAATTAACATAATTCTATAAACAGAAATTATTCCCTTATACTCCTGTTCATTGCTAGCTCTATCTTTAATATAATTCAGAATAGGTATTAATGATATTTTGTTCTTGTAGAAATATAATGCATTTTCAACAGAAACTAAAATGTACTCATTAAATAAATCTTCCTTTATCTCGCTAGGCAAATCAACATTCTGAAGTACCGGTAATGAGAGCGAGAAAGAATAAGTTACTGCTTCATTTCCTTCTTTTAGGTGATTGCCATTATACAGCGCCTTTATCAATGACAATTGTCCCCTAAGAACAGCTTTATAAAATCTTGCATATTCACTACTCATTAGAGTAACAAACTTTATAGTTAGATTCTCATTATCAGATACATCAATATCCATTCCAAGAAAAACTGCATTTCTTTTCCATTTATTATATTTCTCCTCAAAAATAAGCATCATATTTTTCTGACAAAGAGAAATTAAAATTTGAAATATGCCTGTAACGGAATATATTAAATAATCAACTAATGTTTCATCAAGCGCTTTATTAAGATGCTTAACCCACAGTCTTGTTTGCAAAGCTCTATAATTGATTAGATGCCTATATATAACATAATCAAACAAATTAATAGGATTCATTCTTTCTACAGAACAGTAAATATTCACAATAAATAAAGCAGTAATAAAAAACAAGGAGACTAATAAAACATCATCATAATTTTTTGAATTTAAGAGATACTTAAGTGAAATTTGTTCAGGAAATGCAATACAAATAGAGATAAAATATAAAGTTAAAGCAGTTTTAATACCCCATTCACTTGTTCTAGTACTTGCTTCAGAAATGTTTTTTTGTGCATTAAAGAAGAAACTGTAAAAAGATACACTCACTCCAGTAGTGGCAACAACATAAGCAGCAATACCAGCACTCCAAGCAATTAGAATCTTTTTAACACTTGACAACATTGGCAATGAAAAAATGTCATAATTAAAATATTGCATAGATAATATACATAGTGCCCAAAGTATCACCAGAAAGAACCAAATAAAATTATGCCCGAAAACCATAACTCTCGATAAAAAATAGGCACCAAAAAAGCAGAACATTTCAATAAAAAAAGTTACAACTTTTTTTATTATATAAATTGGTATTTTATAAATAAGTTTTAGTAAACTCAAAATTGTTAGGCACAGCTTATCCATGCTCATTTAGTTGCCCTATATTTCTTAGTATAAAATTCGAAAATAGATTTGGTACTTATCTCTCTATTAGAATTCTCCCAAGGTTTTAGCCCCACTCTAGCCGTTTTCCATGGTTCATCATTATGAGTTAATATTTCCAACTGTCCTCCGCTCAACCTCCCGTAAGCAACAAATATTTTATCTAAAACATCTTTTTCCGCTTCACCCAAACCGTCAAATTCACTATTATCGTATTTTTCATTAAAAATTAATGAATCCCATGAATTATACTTGTAGTTTCTATAAAGATCTGGGCACACTGGTCCATGTACCCAAGCTTCAATTTTGTTAGAAAATAATGGCTGTCTATATATAACTAAATATAATGCTTGAGCATAATAGACTAATTTTTGTAACTTTAAGTGTGTGATAACAATATGACCATCTTTGCCCTTCTTAATAAAATACCTAGCAACATCTTTTATTTCAGCCATATATATCCCTCCATATAGCTCTTATATTCTTATTTAAATTATATCACATATGTATTATCATTTTTAAAATTTAACACTTCAATAACAAAGCTTGCGCTAAAATTGAACCATGACCATTGGATTATTTTTTATTTGTTACAATGTTAACACAATAAGAAAAGAACAGGCAATTCGATATTCATATCGAATTGCCTGTTCTTTTCTCATTCCCCATTTCCATTTACCACTTTTCGACCTCCCCAGTGGTAAATTCTCCCGGCATCCCCCTGTCCCTCCACCGGTAAAATATTCAACTTTTTTCCAACAAAACGACCTCATAAAACACTTATTAAGTGAACGCCAAGAAAGGAGGTAAACAAATAGTTGTTTTATCAACTACTAAAAGCGTTGGTTTATAAAGTACTACAGGAAATGGTACGGATACTAAAAGAAACATTATCCTTGGGAAATGTAGCTTTGCAGGAGTTCATCCGCAAGCTCTTCCAGAAATAATGTTCATGAGCGGGAACTCATCAACCACAGTATCCATTAAACCAGCCAAGGCGAACCACACTAGGCAAATGTATTTGCCAATAAAATCCTAAGACTCATCGCCCAGATAAGCTTAGGAGAAAGGAGGTGAAGCCTTAATGGCAAGAACCTTAAAACTCATTTTTAAGGATGAGCAGAACAAGCTCAAAACAATTGCTCTCAAAAATCCTAAAGATAACTTGAAAGGAAGTGAAGTAAGACCCTTAATGGAACAAATAATAGCTGATGACGTATTTTTAAACCGCGCCAACAAGCTAAAAGCCGTAGGCGGCATGAAAATAGCCTATGTAGAAGATTTACCTGAATAAATAGAATTCCCTCGGTACTTGCAGCTAAGGTTGCAATCTACCGAGGGAATTTTTTTTGTGCCAATTTACGAAAAATTATCTTTGCACGCGTCCGGAGGCGTTGCCGTTTACCAATGACATAACCTCGTCTGCAGTAACCAAATTAAAGTCAAATTCAATACTATGTTTTAAGCAAGAAGCCGCGGTAGCAAATTCAAGGGTCTTTTGATCATCAAAGCCACTAATGATACCGTAGATAAGACCAGCCGCAAAACTGTCGCCGCCACCTACACGATTAACAATATGGATGTCATATTTTTTAGAAGAATAAGCTTTGCCATCATGATAAAGCATTGCAGACCAAACATTATCAGATGCGGAAATACTCTTTCTCAAGGTTGTTGCCACCCGAGGAATACCATAGGTCTTGGATATTTTATCAGCTACTTCTATGTAGCCATCCAGGTCCAATCGTCCCGAGTTCACATCTGTATTACTTGCTTTGATACCAAGAACCTTTTCTGCATCTTCTTCGTTAGCAATAAGCACATCCACATATTGGAGTAGCTTACTCATCACGCTTTTTGCTTCTTCCGTTGTCCACAGGTTCTTGCGATAATTCAAATCGCAGCTCACAGTAATACCGCGTTTCTTTGCTTCCTGGCAAGCCGCTTCCACAACCTGACGGACAGTAGGGCTAAGTGCCGGAGTAATTCCCGTGAAATGTAACCACTGTGCATCATTGAAAACATTATCCCAGTTAAAATCTTCCGGTTTTGCTTCGCACATAGCAGAATTTTTTCTGTCGTAGATAACCTTGGAGGGACGCTGAGCAGCACCTTTCTCCAAATAGAGCAGGCCTATTCTATCTCCACCCACAGCAATGTTATCTGTATCTATGCCAAAGCGACGCAAGGTTCCAATGGCTGTTTTGCCAACTTCATTATCAGGAAGCCTGGTAACATACTTTGTAGGAATGCCAAACTGGCTAAGAGATACGCAGACATTGGCCTCTGCTCCTGTGTAGAATATATCAAAGGAATGAGCCTGCATGATACGCAAATAACCTTTTGGAGATAAACTTATAAGCATATCTCCTAATCCAACTACCTTTTTCACATAAATCATCTCCTAATTCAGGTTTATTTAGCCATCAGATGAACAGCAAAACCACCTATCTGATTCTTGAGAAATACTGCTATTAGCTTGCCATTTTTAATTACTTTTGAGCTTTCATCCAGCTCCACGCCACGTTTCTTCAGCTCTGCCATAGCTACCACAAGACTATTGGTAGTAACAGCAATATGACCATGCTCGCCCCGTCCGGAACGTTTCTTTACCTCAATGCCTTTAGAAGCAAAATCTGATGAACCTGTACCCGGCATATATTCGAAATCAAAGGCTTTATTGAAATCCATGCAGATATTTTTTGCGTCGTCAGCACCAGTGCTGTTAATGCCAATATGGCCAATTTCAAAGCCTAATATTCTCTTCTTGGCATCAGCACAGAGAGCGGTTATTTTCTCATAATTTTCGTTGGCAATATCATTCTTGGAGCATACCCAGCTACCGCCGGCAGCAAACACATAAGGAGACTTGATAAAGTCAGCTATGGTATCAGCATTAATACCGCTGGTGGGAATAAATCTTACACATGGAAAAGGACCAGAGAGCGCTTTCATAGCAGTCACGCCACCATAGAGATTGCAGGGGAAGAATTTAACTACCTTCAAACCCATCTCCATAGCTTCTGTTATTTCAGTAGGTGTAACGCAGCCAGGTACTATTGGTACCTCATTGTCAACGCACCATTTAACTACTTCTTTATTAAAACCGGGGCTTACGATAAATTGTGCACCGCATTCCACAGCTTTTTTACATTGCTCAAGACTAATTACCGTGCCTGCACCTACCAGCATTTTTTTGCAGCTGGTGCTCATTTGTTTAATAACATCGGGAGCTGCCTCTGTACGGAAGGTTACCTCCACTACATCAACTCCACCTGCAAGCATAGCATTGGCCAAGGGTATTGCCTTCTCGGCTTTATCAACAACAGCCACCGGAATTATGCCTGATTGTTCAATCTTTTCCATAACTTCTGCTTTGTTCATATTATCGCTCCTTGTTATTTTAAACAATTAGCAGAGAATATCTATGTTCTGTAGATATAATGTCTTGCAATTAATTGCAGCTTGCCCCAGGCAGGAATCTCTATTTCTGCTACTACCGGTGTACCATCTTTCTCATTAGTTAGAACTTTGCCTACTATGCCATGCCTACGGAAATAAGCAAGAGCACGTACTATAGAATTAGTATAAATACCGGCAATATACCCCTCGGCATTACCTTTAACCTTAGCCGGCACATCAGGTATCTTGCTGCGGACAAGGGAAAAATCACAAATCATGCTAAGCAGACCGGCAGCTGTTGTATCCACATCAGCCTTCACATAAGCAAGCTCAAAACCAAGTGAAGCAGCAACAGCTTTTTTAGTCAATTGTGTTATTTGTGTCCACTGATGTGCATTGATAAGTTCCTGCGGCATCATGCAGACAGAACCAATGGCACCAACATATTTAGACTGAGCGTACTCGGTAAGATCATCAAAAGTAATACCACCGGTTACTACATAACGAGCATCGTTATATATTTCGCTAATCTGCCTAATGACCTCTGCTCCACCTAATTGCTTCACAGGGAAATACTTAAAGCAACGCAACCCGCTATTATAACCACGGCTTACTTCCGTTATAGTTGCGCAGCCCGGTACCACTGCCACGTTATGGTCACAGCACCAGTCTACTATGTTCTGATCATAAAATGGTGATACTACATAATCCGTACCACACTGTACTGCTTCCTCAGCAGTTTTTACGGTTAGTACCGTACCTGCTCCCACGATCATTTCCGGCACAGCTTTTTTGACAGCCGACAACGCCTCACGGGCCTGAGGTGTCCGCTGTAGTAATTCAATAATGTGTATGCCTCCATCATATAAGGTTTGTGCCAGTTTACAGGTTTCTGCAATATCGTAAACAAAGGTAGTAGGCATTATACCACATTCAAGGATCTTTGTGTATATCTCTATCTTATTCAAAATAGTCCTCCTTCTGTTCAATACACTGAGTAATGTTTCTATATTTCCCTATTGAATACCGTTTCAACCAAACACCCATTGAAAAATCTTGATCATCAAAGGCATGGTAATAATGGACAACAGTACAGCCAAGACATTATAGGCACTGGCTGCAGCTGCATCTTTATTATACAGCACCGCAAACTGCGCAATAATCGTAGCAGGAGGTGCCGCAACAGGTAGTACAGCTAGCAGAAGCAGTGGCTTATCAGCAGGGAAAGCCTTAATATACCCACTAGCTAAAATTAAAAGCATGATCAAGATTGGATAGAAAAGTAAACGTCCTGCACAAATAGCATAGACCCGTGGCGATTTCATAATCTTGGATAAATCGGCTCCAGCCATCAGCATACCCATAACCAGCATGCTGGCCGGACCTACCATCCCCGCCACACTTCCCATGGCTACTGACAGTGAATCAGGCAATTTTATGCCTGCAAAGAAAAGGAACATCCCCACAAAAATAGCCAGAACATTGGGATTGCGTAAAATCGTTTTTACATCACCCCAACCACCGCCATAGATCAAAGCATTGGCATGTGTCCACAAAAAAGCTGTTTCCACCGCAGTATAGATGCAAGCATAAAACAAATATTCCTCACCGAATATGGCGCTTACCAGCGGAATGACCAGATTGGCAGAATTGGAATAGATCAAAGTAGCTTTCTCTACCCCTGTCACAGGCACTGTCTTGCCTAAACCATAGGTAAAGAAGATCCAAATCAAATGGACCAGCAGAGTAAAGAAAGCGATGACCAGCATACCGTGCATCTTCTCCGGAGTAATCTCCATCTGAAATGATTTGATGACCACGCAGGGCATGATTATATAAAGAATAAGCCGTGAAAGTGGTTCACAGTCTGCTTCTTTAAATAAACCATATTTAACAAAGGCAAAGCCGAAAAACATAATGATGAAAAAAACGGCTATCTGCCTAAACAATAACAAACTTAAGTCCATATCTTCCTGCGCTCCTATGTTTAGAAAAAACGGCACATAATTACATGCGCCGTTCTGTTCTTTTGGCTATTTACTTAACAGCTAGCGCTATGCCCTTAATAATATACATCATAGCAGCAGCACCAGGATCAGGGCGACCGATAGATTTCTCACGGTAATATGCAGCTCTACCATGTACAGCCTCCATCTTCTTGGTTTCTTCCAAACCTTTTTCAGCGGCAGCAAAAGCAGCCTGCCAAGCTTCACTCATGTTCTTGCCTTGAGCAGAAGCTTCTTTTAAAGCATCAATGGCAGGGGCCAAGACATCCAGCATGGTCTTTTCGCCACGCTTAGTCTTACCGCGCTCCATAACACCATTAACAGCGCCCTCACCCATCGCTACCTGATCAGCTAAGGTAAGCTCTGTCTTTCCCTTGGCTTTAGGAGCTGCCTTCAGGAAGCAGGTGCTGATTAACGTACCCATGGTAGAAGGCACAGTGGAATTCATTTTCATGCCCAGTTTCATAAGTAGTTTTCCCATATCAGTCTCTGTCTGAACACGAATTTCCGCTTTGACAGCATTAAAACCACCGCACATGGTAAGTCCTAAATCACCGTCACCCATAGAACCATCCAACTCAATGAGAAACTGTTTTTGCTCTTCCATCACCGCAGCAATGCTATCCAAAATGGCTGTTAAGCCTTCTTTAGTAATCTTATCCATCTTGCTTAAGCTCCTTCCATTAGCGAGACTGTTCAAAGAACGGTGAGTAGCAAGGCATATCCAACAGCTCTTTTAGCTCAGCATCCAGCTTTAGCAGGGAGATGGACATACCGGCCATTTCCATGGAAGTAGCATACTCGCCAACATATTTACGATAAATCTTAATATTTTTTTCTTGTAGTATTTGATAAACCTTGCGATAAGCAATATATAGTTCTTCCTTAGGTGTAGCGCCTAGGCCGTTCACAATAACTGCTACCTCGTAGCCACTCTTAAAGGGCAAATCAGTCAAGACTCTGTCCATCATCTGGGTAACCACAGTATCCATAGGTTGCAGCTTAGTACGGCTTATACCTGGCTCGCCGTGAATGCCCATGCCTACTTCCATCTCATCCTCGCCAATGGTAAAGGTAGGCTTGCCTGCTTCCGGTACAATACAGGGTGTCAAAGCCACGCCCATAGTACGGGTATTATTAATGGTCTTTTGCGCAATGCGAGTTACTTCATCCAGATTCATCATCTTCTCAGCAGCTGCACCGGCTGTCTTGTAAGCAAACAAAATACCAGCTACACCACGGCGCTTATTTTCTTCGCCTTTGGGAGCAGAAGCCACATCATCTGTCCCTAGTACTTCTGTTACCTTTATGTCTTCCATCTCATCCAGGTCTTTGGCCATACCGAAGTTCATGATATCGCCACCATAATTGCCATACAGATGCAGCACACCTGCACCGGCGTTAATAGCTTTATCTACCTCGGCCATATCCTCGGCACTGGGAGAAGCAAACACATTGCCTACTGCCACCCCGTCAGCCAAGCCCTTGCCTACATAGCCTAAGAACAGAGGCAAATGACCGGAACCGCCACCGGTGGAAATAGCTACCTTGCCAGCCTTCTTCTCATCTGCCCGTACTACCCGATGCCAAACATTGTCCAGCATCTTCAGGCTTTCCGGATGAGCACAAATAATACCTTCGACAGCTTCTTTAGCAAAATCTTCAGGCTTATTAATCAGCTTTTTCATATTCCATATCCTCCTCAGCCAGATCCTGTACTGACTTTCGTTCTACGATATCAGCTGAAACTAGATGTTTTACTATATCCTTATTACCATGTTTGATGATTTCCACCAAACGACTAACACTCAGCTCGCCCATTGCCTTCTTGTGAATCTTCATAGTCGTCAGCTCGGGAGAACTCACCGCACTCATCATCAAGTCATCCATGCCGATGACCGAAACATCCTGAGGAACCTTTATGCCACATTCCTGTAAAGCTCTAAGACAGCTAATAGCCAAAACATCGTTGCCGGCAAAAAAAGCTGTAGGAAAAGATTTAGCCGTTTTAAACTTGTCCAGTAAGATAGTATAGGATTCATTAATCTCCGGCACTGTCAAATAAATATCCGCTGCCTTAGGCTTAAGTCCTAGAACCTCCATGGCTTTTTTATAGCCCCAGGTACGACTGATAAAATTATCCGTTAGGTCTCCACCATAGATATAACCTATCCGGCGGTGTCCCATACTATACAAATACTTCACAGCCATATAAACAGCTTCTTCATTATTCATGACGACAGAATTCACGTTGCAGTTACGCATCTCATTATCAACCACTACTACAGGTGCTTGAAAACGGTTGAGAATTTCTGCGTCAGCTGCCAAAAACTCTGTGCCCAAAAATATAATGCCATCATCGTTCTCCAGGTTGATTGCTTCAATCTGCTCTTTTAGATTTTCGGAAGTAACATTCGTAATCTTAAGATTCATCTTTTCATTACGAGCGCCACTTTCTACACCATCCAAGACGCGAGAGATAAAATCACCATTACGTTCTACTAAGGAGCCTTGTTTTTTGTATTTTACAAAACGAATATTACCTTGCTGAAGGCGCCCTTTTCTTCTGGAACGGACATTATAACCAGATGCAGCAATAATTTGCTGCACCCTTTGACGAGTCTCGATACCGACTCCTTTTTTGCCATTAACTACCATAGAAACAGTTGCCTTTGATACCTTTGCTTGTTTAGCAATTTCTTCAATTGTCATAATTACCATGCTCCATTTGTAAGTCAATTTTTCAGACAAACGCACGGCTAAATTTATTATTCTGCCGATCTATTATTGTTTTCCGGAATATCACTAATCGGATGTTTCTTACGCCAGTAGCTCTTGATTAGCGGGAATAACAAAGACAGGAAGATGAATCCTAAGAATACTACCGTCACAGGACGGGTATAGAATATATCCAGACTGCCTTTTGACATAACCATAGCACGCCGGAAATTAGACTCTAGCATAGAACCTAACAATAAGCCCAAGATAAAGGGACCGGGAGCATAGTTGCAACGCTTAAACAAGAAACCTACCAAACCAGCAATCAACATGATAGATACATCAAAGAAACTGTTGTTTAAAGCATAGGAACCAACTACGCACAGCATAGTTACAGAAACCCATACGGTTTCTTTTCTGATGTTCAACACCTTAGCTGAAGCCTTACAGGTTACCAGGCCCAACACCATGATAACAACATAGGAAAGAATCATAAGTAGCATAATGTTGATAACAAAAGGTGCATGCTCTGTGAACATTTTAGGTCCGGGCTGCATACCATACATCATCAAGGAACCAATCAAAATTGCACTAACGGAGTCGCCCGGAATACCCAAAGTAAGCATGGTCATCAATGCACCACCGATAACGCCATTATTGGCTGTACAGCTTACTGACAAGCCCTCGATAGAACCCTTGCCATACTCTTCCGGATGCTTAGACATCTTCTTAGCTTGTCCCCAGCAAATAATGGAAGCAATATCGCCGCCTGCTGCAGGAACAGCACCTACTACGGTAGCAATCAGAGATGCTATGAAATTCGGCTTAAATAATCTTTTGTTTTCTTCCCAGGTAGGCAATATACGACCCAGCTTTAAATTGCCAGCTTTTTGCCGTTCTTCCTCTTCATCCGTGGAAGCTTTTCTTTCAAAAATCTGTGTCAAAACTTCACCAAGGCCGAACATACCAATCATAACAGGTAGAAAGTTGATGCCAGCAATAAGATTAGTGCTGCCAAAAGTAAAACGCTTTACCGAAAGGATAGGATCCAAACCAATGGTAGAAATCAAAATACCTAATAAGCCAATGGTAATACCTTTACCAGGGCTATCACCAGAAACACTAGCCATCATGGCCAAGCCAAATAAAGCCAGTGAAAAATATTCAGTAGGTCCAAAACCGACAGCAAAACGAGCTACTGCAAAGGAACAGGAAATGAGCAGTGCTGTACTAATCAGGCCACCCATTGTGGAATATATAACGTTAATTCCCAGCGCCAAACCACCTTGGCCGCGCTTATAAATGGCATAGCCATCAAAGGTACTGGCGATAGAAGCAGGTGTACCTGGAGTATTAATCAAAATAGCAGAAATACCACCTGCCCAAATAGCTGAATTCCAAACACCAATCAACATGGCGAAACCATCTTTGGGTTCAAACCAAAAGGTCATAGGTGTCAAAATAGCAATGGCCATTGTGGCAGACAAACCAGGCAAGGCACCAACAATAACGCCCAGTACTACGCCAATTAAATTAAACATCAATACTGATGGTGACAGGATGGTGGCAAGGCCAGACACCCACATACTAAAAGTCATAGTAGCCACTCTCCTTATAGGTCAAATTGAATCTTAAGAAATACTGTAAAGGCCAAATAAATACCGGCCACAAAAATACCTGTAAACAAAATATTAAACTTCCAGGACCGTTTATAAATCCAATTTATAAACAAGCAGAATATCGTCGTGGCAATAAAAAAGTCAATCACATGCCACAGCAACATGAAAATTAATGTAGCTGCAATAGTGATGAAAAAAGGTTTCAAGTTGCCTTTTTGTTCTTCATCCATATAGAAATATTCCACCGCACCATTTTCCCTAAGGCCCTTAATAAAATAACCGGCACCGGCAATAATAACGCCTATACTAATCACCGCAGGGAAGAAACCGGCTCCCAACACACCATCACTGGTAGTAGGCATAATACCAAAGCCGATAGACGGAATTAAAAACAGCAACCCGATTATGACCAGAATCAAGCCGGGTATAGTATCCCCCTTTAGCCTGCTCATGTTTTCCCTCCTTAATAAGAATGATTTAAATGGAGGCAAAGCTCCACTTAAATCATTCTTTTACCTATCATTTATTTTTTAATAATACCAAGCTTAGGAATCAATGTGGAGTACATCTTCAATTGTTCTTTAGCAAAAGCATCCATGTCCTTACCATTCATATAAGCAAACTCAAATCCTCTTTCCTTTAAGAGCTTCTTAACGGATTCGGTATTGATAGCTTTATCTGAAGCATCAGACAAGATCTTTACTACATCATCAGGAGTCCCTTTAGGAACAGCAAAACCGCCCCAACCCATAGCAGCAACCTTGTAGCCTAAGCTGGTAGCTGTAGGTACGTTAGGAACTACAGAAGAAGGCTTGTCACCTAAAATAGCCAAAACTTTGAAGTCGCCGGAATCAACATTGGTCTTAACTTCAGCAGGGCTAACAGCAACTGCATCAATATTCTTGCCCATCAAAGCAGCAATGGCAGGAGCAGCACCATCAAAAGGAACATGGGTAAATTTAATACCAGCAGCCTCTTCCAAGCTAGCTGCAGCTACTTGCCAAATAGAACCGGTACCGGAGTTGCCTACCTGAACCTTGCCAGGATTAGCTTTGGCATATTCAACAAATTCTTTCAAAGAATTCCATTGAGCATCCTTACGAACGGTAATAGCAGCCGGAATAGTCATAACACGACCAATGAATTTGAAATCATCGCTGGTCAGTTTGGTAAAACCAAGAGCGGAAATCATGGTAGATTCAACAGGCATATAAGCGATGGTATAGCCATCAGGAGCACTATTCTTAACAGCTTCCAAGCCTACAGCACCTGAAGCACCCGTCTTATTGGAAACAATAACCGGTTTGCCTAATTGTTTTTCCAATTCCTTACCAAAAATACGAGCTACAGTATCACTAGCTCCACCGGGAGCATAAGGTACAATAATTGATAGTTGTTTCTTTGGGAAATCTGTCTTTGGTTTAGCGTCTTTTTTAGCTTCTGGTTTAGCAGCACCACCGCCACAACCAGCCATAGCAACTGCCATCATACCAACCATAATCAAGCTTACTACCTTTTTACTGATGTTCATGGAATATTTCCTCCCTTTTTTTGGTACTTCTTTCCTATTTGTAGCCCAGCTCCTCTAAGTAGGGCTTTAAATCCTCATGCAACTTCTTTTTCTCGGCTTCCGTAATGTCTAAAAGTGGTTTGCGCACATGTCCACCCTTAAGCCCTACAAAACCCATAGCCGTCTTAAATACAGACATATCTGCACCGGCCTTAAGAATAGTACAAATCTTATCAGAAATTAGCTGCTCCTTTTGAGCAGTAGCAAGGTCACCCTTCTTGAAGGATTCATAAACCTTGATGAAATGCTCCGGCAAGGAACCAACGCACCCGGAAACCAGACCTTGGTCACCGGCAACCAAAGCCGGCAAGAATAAACGATCTGCGCCAAACAATACCGAGAAGGTATTATTATTAACCTTCACATATTCCTTTAGTCTGTGCATATCCGGATAGCTGTACTTGATACCAACTACATTCTTGCAGGTACGAGCAATCTCCTTAACAACATCCACCTGCAAATCATTGCAAGCACATTGAGGAATAGCGTATAGATATATAGGAAAATCCTCCGGAACACTAGCTGAAACATCCTGATAGAACTGAATCATAGCTCTATCGGTCAAACCAAAAAAGCTAGGCGTTACGACACCAATACCATCAGCACCAATCTTATGAGCATGCTGAGCCAAACGGATAGTCTCCTTGGTGGTCATGGCACCAACATGGATATATACCACAGCTCTCCCTGCCACCTGCTTAACCACAGTTTCTGCTACCAGCTCACGCTCTTCCGGAGACATCAATAGCATCTCACCTGTAGTTCCGCAAGGATAAAGGCAATGCACACCCCTTTTAACCAATGACTCACTAAACTCCTTCAAGGCCGGTACATCAACCTTGTCATGCTCGTCAAACGGAGTAGTCATTGCACAAATGACACCATACAGTTTCTTCATTTCTCGCACTCCTTTTTGGTCTTAGCCGTGACTTTTGGTCTTACTTTTGTCATTTTTATTCCCGTTTTCTTATATTTACATTTTATTCGCAATATACTGAAAAGTCAATTTTCAAGCAAATTATTTAGTAAAATTTTGATAAATTTTCAGTAATTGTTCAAAGCTTTACATTAATCTAATTTTAAAAAAATAAATAATCTGCCCATCCTCCTCGGCTTTTGGCTATAGGCCTGCAAAAGCTCGATTTTTTATTGTTTTTAGATAGGACACCAATTTTTTAAATAGCACAAAAAACTACTGAACAAGTTTACTCTGTTCAGTAGTTTTTAGTATTTGTTAAGTTATGTTAATTCATCGCCCTTGCTACTTTCCCTCCAGCTCTGCCAGTAAAGGAATAGAATTGGTCGCACCCTTACGAGATACGGTAATAGCTGCCGCCTTGGAACATCTAAGCAAATTATCCGGTACAGACAGCTTGGCTACCAGACCGGCAATAAAATACCCGGTAAAAGTATCCCCTGCTGCCGTAGTATCCACAACCTTGGCCTTAATACAATCCTGCTGATACTTACTCTGCTGATCTCTATAGACAGAACCCTTGTCTCCCAAAGTCAAAACTACCCTGGAGTGCGGATATTTGGCCAGCATGGCATCAGTAATCTTATCTATTTGCTGCTCTCCGCTAATTTGCATACCTTCAATCTCGTTCAAAATGAACAAAGATACCTTGCTTAAATCACATTGCAGCAATTTTTCGTTGCAAGGTGACGGATTTAAGATGATAAACATCTTTTTCTTAGCAGCTGCAGCAATAATATAATCCAATAAGTTAATCTCATTCTGCAAGAGCAGAATATCCCCAGCTGCAAAATTACTTAGTACCTCATCTATAAATTCTTTTGTCATAAGGTAGTTACAGCCATTATACAAAATAATACAATTATCTCCTGCTTTGTCCACCTGAATAATAGCGTGTCCGGTTTTGCCCTTTTCTTTTCTCACATACCTGGCATCCACCTTATTAGCCCGGCATGTTTCCAGAAGCAGATCTCCATCTTCGCCTACCTTGCCTGCCAAAAACACCGGCACACCAGCTTTGGCAACAGCAATAGCTTGATTCAAGCCCTTACCACCGCAAAAGGTTTCTAATTTCCTAGAAGACAATGTTTCTCCGCGCACAACCATATGGTCCACATCGTAAACAAAATCGAAATTTAATGAACCAAATGTCAGAATTTGCATAATTAACATTTCCCCCTCTAAAAGCAACTTTTTATTTATTATAGCACCTTTTGGCTCCATTCCCAGTAGTAAATCTAACTAGCCAGCCCACCACTATCCCGCCCCAGCAACCAGCCCAATCCAGAAACACATCTGCCACCTGGCTGCCACGACCGGGAACGATAATCTGAATTGTCTCGTCTATCATACCGGTAACCAGGCCCACAAGTGCCGCCCACTTCCAATTTAGCTTAGTTCTCATAAGTCCCAAATAAACAAAGAATCCCTGAGCTGCAAACTCTGAGAAATGAGCCAGTTTGCGGATAATATGATCCAGTTCTGCCATGGTCAACGTAATACCCAGTGACTTAACAAAACCAGCCACACGATACACTACTCCCATGCTCAGCTCCTGGGACTCTTGTACCGGCAGCATGGAGTTGCCCCAGATGAAGCAGGTTATGAAAATGGCTACTGCGAAGAAAAATGATTTTTTCATAAAAACTCCTATATGTTAAACAGGACTTTTGCCACAGCAAAAGTCCTGTTTGCATTTATTTTCCCAATTCTTTCTCTGCACATTTTAGCGCACTATCAATAACATCATCCATATCATAATACTTATATTCCGCCAATCGTCCACCAAAAATAACATTACTCTCTTGTTTAGCTAATTCAGCATATTTAGCATAAAGAGCCTGGTTTTTGTCGTCATTAACAGGATAATAGGCTTCATCGCCTGGTTTCCAATCAGCTGGATATTCCTTGGTAATATAGGTCACAGGCTGTGTTCCAAACTCAAAATGCTTGTGTTCAATAATTCGAGTATACGGCACTGCTCTCTCTGTATAGTTCATTACAGCCACGCCCTGATGATTCGCTTCTTCCAAGCGATCTGTTTCAAACCGGAGTCCTCTATATTCCAATTGGCCCAATTTATAGTCAAAATAAGCGTCCAAAGAACCAGTATAGACAACTTTTTTCGCCAGTTTGCTGTAGTGTTCTTTATCTTTGTTAAAATCTGTATCTAATTTTACTTCTATGCCTTCCAGCAACTTGTCAATTAGTACATTGTAACCACCAATAGGAATGCCTTGATATTTATCATTGAAATAATTGTTATCAAAAGTAAACCTTACAGGTAAACGTTTAATAATAAAAGCCGGTAACTCAGTACAACTTCTGCCCCATTGTTTCTCTGTGTAGCCTTTAATAAGCTTGGTATAAATATCTGTACCAACCAGACTAATAGCCTGCTCTTCCAGATTCTTTGGCTCACCTTGAACCGCCTGGCGTTGTTCGGCAATCTTGGCAGCAGCTTCAGCAGGTGTAGTAACACCCCATAATTCACTAAAAGTATTCATATTGAATGGCAAATTATACAGATGCCCCTGATAGTTAGCCACCGGAGAATTGACGTAATTGTTAAAAGAAACAAAGCGATTTACATACTTCCAAACATGCTCATAGCTAGTATGAAAAATATGTGCACCATATTTGTGTATGTTAATGCCCTCTTTGTTCTCACAATAAACATTGCCACCAACGTGAGAACGGCGTTCTAGCACTAATACACTTTTCCCTTTAGCTTTGGCTTCGTGAGCAAAAACAGCTCCAAAAAGTCCGCTACCTACAATTAGATAATCGTACATAAGAAAACCCTCTTTCACTTATTTTTAGCTAAATATTTATAAAAGAAAGTATCTTGATAATTTATATTCGTAAAATTTTTAAACTTTTCACTAATACGTTCCCTATCCTTGTCAGCAAAAGTATACGTTTCCATTCCTTCTTGTGGCAAGTCTACTACCACAGATTTATTGACATAACAAATATTCAATTGTGTTAATAATTGACATACCGGAGTAGCTATTGCTATAAGAAGTACCACTATGAGTAATTGTCGATAATGTTTAAGTGCATTAGTGCATTTTGAATAATCTAAGCTTATAAGCTTTTGCATCACAAAAACCATTAAAATATAAAAAGCAGGTATAGAAGCATTCCACAAGAAGTCACTACTTGTACCAATTTTTATAAACGGAAAAACAATCAAGCATATTGTTGATGTTTTCAAAAGTATTTTGTCTTTGCAATCTTTATATATCAACAGTAAAAATACCGCAAATTGAGAAATATAGTATAAGAATAAGCTCAACATTTTTGTAATAATATATATACCATTACTATTTGCTACTGCATTCTCCAAATTATTTCTACTCTGGCCAGACATAGTATTAGAAAAATAATACAAAGCAAAAATAATGCAAATGCTAATTATTGGAAACAAATTTATTTTACTAAATACTTTACTTAAAAATACACGTAGATTTGTGCAACTTAAGCCCTGTTTGTATACCTCCGCGCAAGATAAAACTACCATGCCAACAAATCCAAATGGAGAATAGGGTAACATTAGTGCACTCAAGAAGAAGCAACTTTTAATATTCCTAAACCTTAAAAACAGAATAGTGCCTAACATCAGCGGAACAAATTGGTTATAGATATTTGCAATGCTTTCAAAGGTAGTCCTAATAAGAAAACTGCCACCATGAACAACTCCTGTAAATTCCCATCCCCAACCAGTGTTTAAATGAAATACCCACAATCCTAGATTTTGTATCCAGGCTAATATAGGATACATAACTATATTTAAACCACTCCAAAATAAAAAAATAAGAGAAATATAAATTAATTGTGATTTATGTAAGTGCAAATAATCCCATAACATCTCCAAGAATAAACAAATCCCACAGAACGTCCATGTTACTAAAATAACATTTCGTCCTAAAGCATCAAGCTTGAATACTGCAGAAACACAAGCGGGTACAATCCAATATGTGAGATAGTATATTAAAGCACTTTGAGAATAATCGTAAATTACAGGCCAAGGTTGGGTAATTAAATCGTTATACATAGAATTACGCCATGGTGTGTCACACCCCACCGCTCCAATAAAGGAACCATGCCCAGTCAGTAAAACAAACAACAAAGTTATAGCAAATGCTATTATGCATTCTTTTCCACCCATCCATTTACCAATATTAATTGTCTCTGTTGAAATTTCATTCAAAAATACAATAGTTGCACCAATTAATAACACTGCAGCAGGAATACCAATATACCAATGTAACCATGTTGCCAGAAAAATTATGATTGGCAATACGATATATATTGTTGCATAAGTATAATAATTTTTTTGTATTGACATCACAACTTCACTCCCATTAAATACAGTTATCTATCACTATGCATAATATCAATTTTTAGTTTATTGGTTACATAGTATAGCATAGCTATGGTAACAAACAACTCAGTCAACACCATAGTAATAGCAACACCAAGGCCTTGTAATAAATATGCTAAAGGTGTCACAATAATCAAACTAAAAACAGCAGCATAAACCAATATTTTGCTAAATTCCTTCTGGTAACCAAAAGTAAGCATAGTCTGAATACCAAAGACATTACTTATGGAAATAATAAATGGTAATGTGCCAAGGACCTGCAAGATAATAATAGATTGCTCATAGCCTGGTCCAAACAAAATCTTGACAACCAGCCAAGCAAAAACAACCAAAAACAAAGAACCAATTAAGTTAAGTCCACAATAAATCAGTAAAAATCTGTGCAAGAAAGTTATGGCCTTTTCTCGTGATTCTTGTACCAGCTTGCTAATATGAGGGTAAACCGCTTGAGTAACCGTAGAAAGAAGGCCTTTTATACTATCAATAATCTTGTTAGCTGCGCTAAAATAACCAACCACTGTATTATTGGTAAATATACCCAATATCACAGTATCAGTAGTCGTATAAATATTAATAGCAATAGTAGATAAGAAAATATGCCAGCCATTACCTAGCTCAACTTTGACACCCTTCCAAGACGGTGCAATAAAAATAAACGGATATTTCTTAAGTAAGACTACAAAGGCAAATATACCGGCAAACACCATCGTTCCAGCTTGGAATAATGCCGCCAATAAGTAATCTGCCGGTTGTCTTACTAAGGTAAACACTAGAATAACAGTTATACTTCTAGCTAAGATATTAACAAAGGTTATGTATCTCATCTGCTGAATGCCTTGAAAAAACCAGATAGGAAATACTATGTTGCCAATAACCATAGTATATACTGCCCAAAATAGAATCATATCCAACTTGTTTTGTAAATTCAGCACAACTGTCAACACTAGGAACAATACAGTTACCGCAGCACAAATAAACATCTTTGTTGCCATAACATTAGAAAATATATTCCCTATTTGCTTATTATCTGTAGCCTTAGCAATATCCCTAGGTGCAGTTAAATTAAAGCCATAGTCTACTAATATTACAAAATATTGCACTATGCTCTGCATAAAAGCAATGGCACCAAAGCGCTCTGGTCCTAATACCCTAACTAAATATGGTAGCAAAATAAAGTTAAGCAGATACTCTAAGCCCTTTAAACTAACAAGGGAAGCGATATTCTCTTTTAGACTATTTGCTTTGATCAACATAAGATTACACCTGCTAAATATATTTTATAATTCTTGTAATGCTTTGCGTGTAGCTGTTTCTAAAAAATACCCTTTCAATACTTTGTACTGTAAATCAGCCAAATTATTAACAAAGCCATCATATTGATTTTGAGTAGTGCTCAAAAGCAGCTTTTCAATATCTTCCAGACTATCAATACAGTAGCCAATTTGATATTTTTCCACTATTTTAGCAACAGCAGCCTGTTTCCACACCAATACCGGCATTCCTGCTGCCACATATAAAGAAAATTTGTGAGGACTATTGTATCTGGTGTATTCACCCATAGAACCATGTCCTGTAGTGATACTATCCCCATCCCAAACCAGACCAAAGCCACCTAACATCTGAGCAGGAAGTTCTTCTGGTGTAAAACTACCTTTATAAAAGGTATGATTGGGAAGTTGTTTACTCTCATCCAACCCTATACCATACAAATTAATGTCATACAACCTTTTTAATTCTAACCATGGTAATAAGAACTGTGACTTGCCTAAATTACCGGCAAAATTAACAGCCATTGCAAAAGCCTTGTTATCTGGTTTTACTGGTACTAAATAATCAAACATCCCCAAATCTATAAATTTAGGTCCCCTTACTCCCAGTTCTTTCAATCTACAAATCATAGCATCATTATGGCAAATAAGGATTTTAGCCATTTTCAATATCTCTAATTCGTCACTTTGCCCACCAAAATTACGTAGCGCATCCACATCATGAACCAAAAAGACCATTTTATTAGACATAAATAAATTCTTGATAGTATTGTGGATTAGATTTGGCGAGTAATCCGGAAATTGAGCAAATATAACTTCACCTTTGACATCTTTTAAGGCTAAATACCCTCTTCCGCTATTAATCGCTCTTTGCAGGTAGTAGGACACGCCTTTTGCTTGGCCTGCTAATACATTATTATTAATTGCCTGGTTAACAAGTTTACGAAAGCCAAAACGAGCAAAAATAACATCAGCATCATTACGGGCTTTACTCCCTGCATGATGCTCTTTACCATTATTTTCAGTTAATAACAAACACCGTTCAGCAACTCTTGTACTCTCGCTCATTTATCTATCCTTTAAGATACAATTCTTCGACTCTCCGTACTTCCGTATTTATATCATAACCACCAGTAGTCAATTGCTCTGCCATATTATGACGTTCATAGTTACTCTTGCTTAAAATCTCATCAGTCCATTGTCTTGTATCACCCAGTGGTAAATATTCAGCCAATGCCGTAATTTGCAGTTCTCTGGTAATGGTATCAGCAAAATAACAAGGCAGTCCTGCGGCCTGAGCCTCCAACCCCACTAGTGGCAAGCCCTCAAATCTTGATGGTAATACAAAACAATCCATAGCTTGCATTAGCTTGGGGACATCATGCCGCATACCTAAGAATTTCACATTATCAACCAAATGTAAACTAGTTACCTGGGCCAAGGCCAAGTTATAATAGGTTTCGTCATTAACTGCATCACCAACTAGTAATAAAATAGCATTCGGTTGCTTTTTCAATATTCTTGAAAATACATCTATGATAAACTCATGATTCTTTTGATAAGAAAATCTACCTACATGACCTATGACAAATTTATCTGTCACACCAAGTTCTTGTCTCTTTTGCTCTCTAACATTTGGCTTAAAACTAAACTTGTCTACATCAATAGCATTATGAATAATGGTAAATGGCTTATCTCCAAACATCCACTTTCCTGCCTGAGTAGAGCAAGCCCAGTAGTCAGTAGCCGCCCAAGCTAATAATTTTCTATTTAAACCTATGAGTGCCTTGCGGAAAAAGCCAATAGGAATCTCATCACTTGTATTATGAGAATGCATAATACGCTTTTTTATACCCATCAGCTTAGCTATAACTAACGGAAACACATAATATAAGTGGCAAGCATTTAAAGTGACAGCATCATATTCTTTCCCATATTGAACAAGCAAAGTATACCATTGCCAATAATGAACAAAGAAATTCTTACTACGCCTACAGATGTTGTATACATTACTACCTTTAGCTCTTATTTCCTCACTAAACACCATTGGCCTATCTGCTGTAATGTTCACAAAATCATACGTTAAGATATTATGATTTATGTGACGATACTGTTCAATTAGGTAGGTTTCCATACCACCTACATTATCAGTAATCCCGACCTGTAACACCTTAACTTGTCTAGTCATTTCTTATCCTTTGATTAAAGCAAAAAGTACTTGGAAGTTACTTTTTACAAAATTCATCATTTTACATAAATTAATAATCCTATGAGTATGTTGTCCTTGCAAACAACTAATCATAGTATGTTCTTTAGTAGAAACATTAACAAACTTAACAGCTCTATACTTTTGATAAAGTTCAGAAGCAAAGATATTTTTTATTTCTTCTCTTGCAGCTTCTTCTCCTGTTAATACCAATACTCGGCAAACATCTGAATAGACATATCTAGTATATAGCCAATAAACGTCTTGGCTAGTTTGTTGATCTAAGAGCTGCCATTCCTGAAACTTGGTAAGCAATTTTTCAATTTTGACTGTTTGCAATATAAAATATTGTGGATTGGCAGTAGTAGAAAGGCTTTTGTCTGCCCGCTTAGCATAATGATATGCACACGAGTTTAAGCAAATAAGACTTTCAGCATATTCGAATACATCCATATTAAACATGAAATCTTCATTAACGTTATATTCAGCACTAAACTGCACAGGATATGTCTTAAAAAATTCAGTAGAATAAACTGTATTCCATACATAGCCAAATAAAGGCAGCTTTTCCATAGCAAGAATATTTTTCCTTATTTCGGCTTGCACAGTAAGAAAACTATCTTGCAAAGATAACTTCTTCGTACCTTGCAGCTTATCCTGCCTATCATAATATTCTTCTATACAGCCATATTTGAGCAATTGAGCCCTTGTTTCTTCCAATTTAGCATGAACCTTAGCCAATATATCTATATCAATATAGTCATCAGCATCAACGAAAGTAAAATATTGGCCATTTATATGCTTCAAAGCTTCATTGCGAGCATTAGCAACACCTTTATTAGTTGCTGTAGAATACACAAGTACACGCTTGTCCCGCTCAACAAAGGTCTGGCAAAGAGCTAATGTATCATCAGTTGAACAATCATTGATAATAACAAGCTCAAAATCAGCAAAAGTCTGTTGCAAAATACTATTAACTGCTTTTGACAAATATTTTGCGCCATTATGCACTGGCATTAGAACAGTAAAAAAAGGAGTTGCCATCATTATTTCTTCCCCAAGAACTTTCTCTTCAGGAAATTTCCACCCTTCTTGAACCAATTAATGTCTTCCATAAAGACAACCGGTACTTCTTTATATTTGATCTTATTCTTTTCTACCCATACATTTAACAATCTTTCAGCTAAAAAGCCAAATACCCTTGCTTCATATTGATTATAATTACTAATATCTATCCTTTTTTCCAATTCAAATAAAACTCCAAATAAAAATTGGCAATAAGCATCAAACAATTCCCATTTCATGACAAACATATTGAGAATATGAAGTCTTCTTCTACCCATAACAATGGTAAAAGCTTCGCTATAATCTGAATATATCTCCTTGATGACCTTTTCACATTCATCAAGGTCCTTTTTATTATGGGCATGTTCATATTGGCTACGAACAGTCTCTATGTAATAATTACGTTGCACCGGAAGTAAGCAATCACAGTCTTTTAATAGATTTTCATAATTTTGCTGAGACAAAACAGCCCTTTTTTTAGTCTCTATATCATTTCTATATAACTTATGCCCAAAATAGCGACGATAATGACAAAGCCCAATATAATCTGTTTTCAGGTTCTTCCAAGCCCAATATATGCCAGTCAACTCACAAAAGTTGGCATTCTTAGCACTAATATTATCGCCGGTATTATCCCCTATAAAGCCTAAATCATGTTTTCCCTCTTTACCCACATGTAACGGTAAATAACAGTCATCTTTAGGCATCCAATATAGTTTATGAGCAGCTACCAAGATTTTAATGTTCATAAAAACACCCTTCTAAGCACACAACAACCCATTTTATATACATAATAAGTATAGCATAAAATAGGCAAAAAATAGAGAGCCAAATAACTTAGTGCTATCCCATAAACTGTGGTGTGGTCGACCCTATAACAAAAACTGTGGTCATTTTTACCTCTCCCACATCCTGTGGTTGACCTTTAACAAATGCTGTGGTCAGCCTTTAACAACATCGGTGGTCAAGCTATAACACTTTCTGTGGTTTTAGCTTAGCCACCGCTATTTTATGACAAAATTACTCTTGCTTCGCAGCATAATAAACCGATCTGGTATTATATATAAATATCCGTAACTACCAAAAAGCAAGGTGTTTCGCTCATCAATTTTTGAGCCACCTTTAGTATAAACAAAAGCAGAATCTAAAGGTATTACCAGGACTTATTCGATTATTTCATTATTTAAAGAAAAAGTGGTTAAAGCGCAAGGATGACAGGAACGGTCGTCCTAAATTGCGTTTAACCACAGTTTTTGTTAAAGGTACCACCACAGCATTTGTTAAAGCCTACACCACACAATTGTTAAAGGTACCACCACAGCATCTGTTAAAGCCTGACCACAAAAGGTGGGAGAGGTTAACCACAGCATTTGTTAAAGGTACTACCACCGTTTGTTTAAAGGGTCGACCACAGCATTATTTACGATCCCAAAGGTTTGGCCCTCTAAAAGCCATCATTCAGCAGGCTGAAATAGATTAATGAAAATTAAAGTGTAATATAAAATAAAGTCATAGGATCTATTAATATTGTATGTACTCTCTTGTCAAGCAATACCGGATCTTGTAATTTCATGAATTTATTTTTAAAGTTCACATCATTTATAGGCGGAACATTGGGTATTGCAAACGTACAAAAGTCAATATGATTAGGCAATTTGGGTAAAACATCCCTCAAAATAAAAGGGTAAGATTCGCTCCAAAAAGATACGTTTCTAGCTTTTTGATTTGTTATTATCTGAGCTAATTTACTGGAATATATATTAATTTGCATTTGTTCATCAACGGTAGGACTATAATCGAATAACTTACCTGTCTTATTTTCAGCAATTCTGTAAATAATTGGTGGACATACAACTCCTACATTTGTTAATCTTGGTAAAAAATAGAACGTCATTTGCCAACCATTTTCTTCAAATATTTTCATTTTATCATTTACTAATGAACTTTCAAGAATTGCCCTACTTTTAATATTGTATTTTTTATCTATCATTTCAAGCTGATCAAATGCTGACTGTATTAAAGCGGGATCATCCATTTTTGTATCAAGCCAAATCTTTTTAATTTTTGACAATGGAATTTTACTTAAAAAATCGTCTAATGACATATTGAGAACACATTCTGGTCCATGCCCCATTTGAATAGAATCATTCGTAATCGTAATATTAATCTCAACGCCATTAAATCCATCATTTAATGCTTCATCTGCCGCACCCACAGAATCACACGCTATTGCCAAATATTTATTGTCATTATTCTGTGTGTTTAACCATTTTATGTTTTCTCTCTTTACATATTCTGGATCCTCATTTAGCTTATGTGGTTGAGATTTATTATAAAATTGTGTTTGTAAATTTTTATCAGTCCACATTGTAACAGCATTATTCCAATTGATTGAGTATGCAGTATCTCCGATATCATACTTCGATTCATACGAGTTAGTATTAATACCAGCTATACCCAAAAAGCAATCATAGAACAAGTCTGTGGTAAAAGGTAATTCTTTATGTGAGTCAATTATTGAATATCTGTCTTGATTTCTGGACATCCAAGTATCTGAAAAATACATGACAAAAGGAATTCTAGTCATTTCAAATGTAAACATACTAGAATCATGCCACTTTTGACCAAAAACATCTTCACCATGATCAGGCATATAAACAAAAGCAGATAAGTCTGGAACCATATTTTTTATTGTATTATAAATTTTATTTAAATTATTATCCGTATATTTAATAGTAGCATCATATGGGTTTAAAACATTTTTTACAAAGTTTTCATTTTTTGCTTTCTCACCCAAATATTCCTCCCCAGATTCTTTAAAATCAGTTGGATATCCTTCTGGTAATCTTGCTAAATATTTTGCGTGTGAACCAAGTAAATGGATAACTATCAAATTATTATTATTTGGATCAATATTTTTTAATTTTTCATTCAACAAATCATTTATTCCCCATCTGGCCCCAAATTCGCCTTAGGAGTAAAATATACAAAATCAGCCTCTTTAGCAATTACTGTAAGTGGATTATCAATAAGACTGTATCGTTCTTGGTTACTAAACCAATATGTTTTAAATCCTGCCTTTTTAGCTACTTCAATTATAGATGGTGACTCAAAATTAATTTTTTGATTATATTGATTAGCAGAAGTAAGTACATTCAATAGCGATGGAATTGTGTGAACAAAACTAGAATAAGCATTTTCTAAAAAGACTGTATTCTTCTTATTTCTTAAAGATTTCATCCAAGGTGTAGTATCTCTAAAATATCCGTATGCACTAGTATGCCGCTTGTTACCTGCTTCTCCAATAACCAATACATATGTTTCTCCTTTCCCTAATTTATTTGCACTTATATCACTATTTTTTTCCCTTAATTTTTGAAGATGTTGTATTTGTTTTACACTATGCCTATATCCATCAGCTAAAACCAGTATAGGAGAACAAATACTTTGACTTAGTCCAACATTATATGCCGTTAAACCTGTTAAAACAAACATTCCAATAAAAAATTTATATACCGCACGTTTTGATACCATGGAACTATTAAGTGCATAATAACAAATGACAGCAGTTATACAAATTGCTGCAACAATGCATAAAAGTTGTGAAATTGAAAAAACAGCCTGCATAAACTCGAAAGCTTCATGCACATTCGTTTGAAGTATAGCTTGAAACTCTTCTCCAAATAAAGTTGTTGGTCCAGATATTTTTTGAATATACCGAATATACAAGACTCCAACAGTCAAAAAGCCAATAGCTAAAGAAGTTATAAAGCAAAAAAGCAATCGTATAATTCTAGTAAAGTTATGTGGAACTGTACTCAACAAATTTTGAATAAAGCCAACGATTAGCAACCCTAAAAATAAGTCTGATATAATCCCCCAAAAAGAAAAATGTATAAAAAAACTTTTTAGAAACATAAAAATAGCAATTAATAAAATTACAACAGAAAAATGTTCAAGTTTAAACACATTCCATAAGTATAATAATATCACTAAAATTAATACAAAAAGCTCATAATAAATATATTGTCCCTCTAAAATATTATCTCTAATACTACGAATAACAACGACTGTTATCAACAGCAAAGGTATTATTCTCAATATGCTTTTGTGGATACATATATTAGTAGAATATAAAAAATTACATAATTCTTTTTCTCTATATTTAGCAAAAAATAACAACAATAAGAGTACTATCATTTGCATAATGACAAAAAATAAAACATTTATAATTGGTTGTGCTTTATATACTTTTAAATCAAAATTTTTAATTATACCATTAAATGATCTACTTTTAGATACACCTGTGCCTATTGCAATATCATCAATTCTATAATTGGGATTTTCTAACACCATTACACCCTGCATAGAACCATCTAAGAATACCGTTAGCTTATCGCCTCGCACAGCAATATCAATGTCATGCCATGTATGTTGCGATGGTATATTTTGAAAAGAAAGAACCTGTTCTTTCTTTTTTCCTGGAACAACAACACCCCAAAGGCCATCTGCGCCAACATTAGCAAATTCCAGACGAATTCCCGCATTTCCTTCAGATGTCTGGAAAAGGTTTTCATATGTATTCTTAAACCCATAAAAATAAAAAGAAAAAGAAATATTTGTGCATCTAGTATATAAATTAGTTATCTTAACATCAGTTCCCTGCATAGGTGTAGTCACAGATCCAGTATTGCTTGCTGCAGTTAAAGTTAATCCAGCATTCAACATAGAAAAGCAAACACTTATACAACATAGCAAGACCATACACGTTATAGAAATAATTAAATTTATATGTTTTTTTATTGTAATATACATAATATTTGTTAGTTATTACTACATTTACCTCTCTATTTATTCTTCATCAAAACATTTAGATTCTTTATAATATGCCTTATAATGGCTAATTCTCCTATCTGAGATAGTTTCCCAATAATTAAGATTAAGCTTTTTTTCAACAACAGTTGAATTTGATGCTAAATTATATACATTATAATTTAAGATTGCATCATTTAAATAACTGCCAGGTTTATTTGTATCATAATAATTACTGCCACGACTATTAGGTATTTGCAATCCAGATACTTGGCCACTATACACAGTATTACTTATACCACTACCAAATAAATCTGAAACTATTCCATTCACAATTCCACCATTAATACTAACATCTGAATAGCAATTCACAACAAATCCTCTATTTTCAAAATTTTTACATGCTATTGCACCACATCTACTGCCCTTAATAAATCCAGATAATAAATTTATGTTATAAACAACTCCTCCTATACAATCAAATAGTCCAGCATCTCCATCAGATACAATATTAAAGTTTTTTATTGTATAACCATCACCATTAAAGAATCCATCAAAATGTGCATTTTGAGAATCAACACCTATTGGTCTAATATAAGACCCTTTATAATCTATATCAGCACCTAATCGAAAATACATACCATCAAAAGTTCTTCCTTCATTAACCATTCTTGCAAACATTTTCATTTGGTCAGTTGAGTCTAGAATATATGGCTTTTCAATGCTTCCGTCTCCAGAAGCATATAAATCAATAGTTTTATGATCATTACTGTTTAAAATAAATAATTTAATTTTATTATTCTCAGAAAAGAAAGTTCCATAATAAGTATATCCTTTTTCATAGACTAAATTATACAAGAACTCTCTTAGCCTTCTAGTAGCTGAGCGCTTACCTTTTCTAAAAAGTTTCTCATGGGCCTCATAAGCAACACTTGCCGTATCATATATCAAAACTATCTTAGGATTTTTTTCTTTTAAGATACGTATATCATTATCAATAGATTTATCATTTACAACATCAAACCATTGTACTTTACAATAAATTCCAGTATCCGGTCTATTGTTTAAAGCATAAAATATGGGTATATGCGGAAAAACAATCATAGTATCAGTACTCGTTGAATTTTTTTGAATAATATCATATATATCATCATATAAGTTCACTTGCTGTTGGGATAAAGCCAAATACTTTAATTTGGGGATATGACTATAATATTTTGAATCCCAAATCGAAGAATCATTACATCCCCACCAATTATATGAATTAATCATTTTCTTATCTGAAGAATTGAGACAAAACAATACAATAAATGCTGTCATAAAAATAAAAATCAACTTGCTAAAAGGGAAGTGAAAATTAATATAATGAAATATCATGCATACCAATAAAGATAGTCCTATTGATGCTTGCCCTTCGGCTAATCCCCCAGATGTACCACAACCATATGAAATAGAAAAATAAGCACCTAATACAATTGTTATTAAGAAATTTTCTTCATTAATTGTATTACCTAAATAATTTTTTCGCATTAATGAAAAGAAAAAAAGTAACAAAAAACAAGCCGTCATAAAAATTGTATATGGATTTATGCTAATATGTTTAATAGTAATAAAATAACGAGCAACTGGTTCAAAAAACAAAAAAACACAAAAACCGATTAAATAAAGACAAGTAAATAAATATTGCATAGAAATATGATTGACTACTTTTTTAGTACTAGCAAATTTAAAATGGATATATTTTGCCGAAATAATAACAGTAGCCAAAAACAAAGCTTTTGGAACTCTATAATAAAAATCATCGCTATTATTAATAAGCCAATTAAACAATATTGCCCTCATGCCACCTTTAGCAGCTATTGCATCATTCCCAGATGAGTTCAAAAATGCATTTAGTGCACCACTAAAATGCATCCACAAGATTGTCAAAAGTGGTAAAATTAATGTTGCTAAAATAAATACGCCAATTGTTTTGACGAAAAACTTTTGAGTTTTTTTCAAATATATACCAGTTAAAAAATAAGCAACTATTACATATGCCCAGAAAATTAATCCCATATTTTGCTTAACCAAAATAAAGCAAGAACAGAGCACCCCTGTTATTGCAACAAAGTCAATAAACTTATCATCATTACATAAAATTTTTTTTAAGGAAATAATAAGGAAGAATGTTGTTAAAGTTGAAAAGATATCCATTAAACGTACATAGTCATAAAAAACTTGTGGTGCCTCTGACTGCAAATAAAGTGCTCCAACAATAGCACCAATCATCGCAATCCACCGTTCAAACAATTGCGATAGCAATAGAAACAATGAAATACCAATAAAAGAAAAGAAAAAACAACCTAAAATTCTTAATAAATATATGTCATAGCCGAAAATATTTGTAAAAAATGAAATAAGATAAATATATAAAGGGGAAAACAAATAACAAAAATCAGCATAAGGATATACGCCATTATTTATAAGAACAGAATAATATGTATACCAACCTTCTGAAACTGGCATGAAATGAAAAGACATAACTGATGAATAAATAAAACAAATTAAAAAGACAAGAATGCAACTTATTCGTTTGTTATAAAAAAAATTATATATCATACTGTTATACCCCTTAGTAAAAAAATTGTAATCAAAAATTGAGTCTTTTTTCTTCTATAACGAGCGGTCTCTTCATAACTCTAGTATTGATATTAAGCACATATTCTCCTAATAGTCCAATGAAAAAAAGTTGTATTGATCCCATAAAGAAGATACCAATTACCATCGGAGCAGTACCTAATGGGAAACTATTCCACCAAATTAACTTAGCTAACAAATAAAACAATGCAACAAGCATACTAAGTGAAGCAAAAACAAATCCAATTATTGTAGCAACACGTAATCCAACTTTTGTATATGATGTAAAACTTAGCATCGCAGCATCATACAATGTATACCAATTGTTGTGTGTATGCCCAGCTCTTCGTTTAGCCTGAGTATACAAAACATCTTTTCTTTGAAATCCTAACTCTGCCACAATACCCCTTAAGAAGGGGGTCGGATCATCAAGATTACGTAATACGTTTATAAAGCTTTTATCATATAATCCAGTCCCAGTAAAATGTTCTATCTGCTCAACAGAGGACATCCGTTTTATTACTTTATAATAACAAGAACGTAAAAAACGGACTAATCTATTTTCCTCACTTTGCGTCTTGATAGCTGAAACAATTTTATATCCTTTTTCCCATTCGGCCACAAAACGTGGTATTAAATCCACTGGATCCTGAAAATCGCAACACATAGTAATCGTACAATCTCCAGTTGTTTGACACATTCCGTAAAAGGGTGAATTAAATTGACCAAAATTTTTGGCATTAAAAATAGCCTTTATTTTTTTATTTTGGGCACAAAGTTGTTCAAGATTATCCCTAGTACCATCTGTAGAAAAGTTATCAATAAAAACCAATTCATAGTCATATTGTGGCAGTTTAGTTGTAAACTCATTGATAACTGCTTCACTCATTGGTACAACATTCTCTGATTCATTAAAGCAAGGAATCATTACACTTATTTTTTTCACTTAATTCACCCCAACATTATTTAAAAGTCCAAAACTTATTTAGCACAAAATTTAATGGTATTGTTACTAAAAGACATAACAATGGTGCTAATATTTTAGAAATACCCAGACATTCAACAAATATATACAATAAACCGGTACTAATTAAAAATGAGAACCCATATGATAAATATGTCCTTATCAAAGCTTTTAGCCATGTATTTTCATTCTTAAAGACATATCTATTATTCCAATAAAAAGCATTAAAGACGCTAATAACCCAAGATACAGCATTACAAATTAAATAATTGGCACCCAACCATAAAAGTAGGTAATAAAGACCAAGTCCAACAAAAGTATTAGATAAGCCTACAATTCCAAACTTAATAAATTGTATAATGCTTTCCTTATTTTCCAACTTATTTCTCAAGTCCATTTCTTTCCTACTTTTCCGTATTATTTCTAACCCAATTTATCGTTTCTCTTATTCCTGTAGCAAAATCATATTTGTACTTATATTCCAAATCTTGTTTAATAGCAGCATTGTCAGCACAAAGATACATTACCTGTTTTGGTGCATATGGTATTTCACCTAATCCAAGTGGAAGTTTTGGATCAATTGCATCTCGTATTTCTTCAATGTACTTATATAGAGGCTGAACAGTCCCACTTCCAATACAATAAATTCTCCCATCAATGCTTTTTTCTCCACCTAAAGCAAACATTATTCCACCAATATCTTTTGTATAGATATAGTCCCACATCTGTTCTCCCTTTGTAAAGGAAGGTTTTTCCCCCTCAAGGAGTTTGTGGATTGTAGACATAACCATAGTATAATTGCCATCATATGGTCCATATACACTAAGTATCCTTGTCCATATATGCTTTATGCCAAGTTTATGTGCCACAATCCTGCTCATTTGACCGGCACATAGCTTCGCCATACCATAGCCATTCTCAGGGAAAGTTGGCGTTTTATCAGACAACTTGCCCTCAACTCTACCATACTCTGCTTGAGAACCAGCTCCAACAAAGGTCTTACAACCACACATACCAGCCAATTTCACGGCATCCAATGTATATTGGATGTTTTTTATTTGTTCTGGCATGTTGTTTCGTGCGTCTGCCCCAAAAGTCCCTGCCCAAGCAAAATGATATAATGCATCACTATCATGTGGTATCAACTTCTCTGCCGACTCCAAATCAGCTAACTCAACTTCTACTAAATGAACAAGCTTATTTTGTGGCAAGGAACTACTCCTACGTGAATTATGCCTGCAAATAGCATACGCTTCTACTCCATTATCAATACATTCATCAATAAGAGCATGTCCGATAGCACCGGTTGGACCAGTAATAATAACCCTTTTCATGTTTTCACCGCTATTTCAAATATTTTATTTTATCGAATTCCGCTCTATCTAAAAAAGGAAACATATCATCTAACGATGGCGAAACTATTCTGCCATCTGGCAAAACCTTAGATGATGATTTAGGAGCAAAGTTTTGATCAGGATCAACAACAGCTTCGCAGATACAAGGCCCATCACAGGAAAGTACTTCTTTAATAACCTTATCACATACTGTTTTATTATCAATCTTAAAATACGATAAACCAAATGCTGATGCCAACTTACCAAAATCGGGGAAGCCTATTCCGCTAGAACTGTCTATACCAACGAAGTGCGCTTTAAATAAATTGCGTTGTGTTTGTCTAATAGATAAATAGCCATTATTGTTCAAGATAAACAATTTTATATTCAATTTATTATATGCAACAGTAGCAAGTTCCTGAATATTCATCATGACGCTACCATCGCCATCAATACATATTGTTCTCTTGCTATTGTCAGAAGCAGCTACACCAACAGAAGCTGGAAAACCATATCCCATAGCAGCACAGCCAGAATTAGTAAACATTCTTTGGCCTTGTTTTATCTTGCACGCTTGAAATGTTATAACGCAGGCAGCACCATTACCACAAGTTATTCTATCTTCAGGTTGTAAGTTATCAAACAGCGTATCAATAAATACATAGGGATTGACTAAAGCACAAGAATTTTTACGATATTCTTCTATTGTTGCTGGGTATTTATTCTTTAATTCAGTACACCACTTCAACCACGCTGTATGTTTTTCTTGTTGTTCGTAATCACATTTTAAAAGAACGTTTAGCAAATCTTTTACATCAGCATTTACCGGCATATCTGCTTTGACAGTGGGCTTAACCAATTCTCTTTGATCAATATCTACAATTATTTTATAAGCATTCTTAGCAAAATCAAAATGATTGTAACCAATCATTCTAATATTTAACCGACAACCAAGGCTTAAGAGTAAATCGCAATTTTGTACAGCAAAATTACCTGGTCTATTACCAACAGTTCCAGGCATTCCTATAAGATGTTTATCACTATAAGCCAATGTATCGTTAGCATTCCATGCCGTTATAACAGGTATATTTAATTTATCTACTAACTTTAAAAACTCTTCTTCTGCATTTCCAAGGCGAATACCTGTACCAGCTAATATAAGCGGAGCTTTTGCATTTTTTATTTTAGACAAAATAATATTAGCCACATCGGCTGTAACTTTGAGAACATTCCAAGGTTTCTCGGTTGCAGAATCAAAATGAATTAATTCATCTGTTTCTATCATTGCGCCTTGAATATCCAAAGGAATATCTAACCAAACCGGTCCACCACGCCCATTTAAAGCAAGATATAATGCCTTCTCTAAATGATAAGCAATTTCAATGGGATTGGTAACCATTACAGCATATTTTGTCATGTTTTTGACAGAGTGAATAATGTCAAATTCTTGATCACCAAGTTGGCGTAAATTCAAATCTGAACATGACCAAATTGTTGTTTCTCTCTTTACTTGCCCAGATAGAACAAACATTGGTATTGAATCTAGCCAACCACCGATAACTCCTGTGATGGCATTCGTCCCTCCAGGTCCACTAGTTACACAAACACATGCCAATTTACCAGTCATACGTGTATAAGCTTCTGCTGCAATAGCACTAGCTTGCTCATGATGATTATAAATTGTAGTCAAACCTTCTTTATGTCCCAATGCATCGTTTAAATGCATTGCACCTCCGCCTGTAACAGAAAAACTTTGAGTAATTCCATTTTTGACAAGAAAATCGGCTATATAATTTGCAACTTTAATCTTCATTCTGCTGTCCTCCGGACAATATTTTAATTATTTTCTCTGCATTATTTATATTCTTATTTTTTATTATAATAAGATTTAGTTACAAAATTAACATTAATCTTTTTCTTAACAGATGCTAGAAACTCTCTTACATAACCATTTAAATAAGCTGCCTTCTCCTTTGCAAAACTATACTCTCTGCTAATATTAAAGTAATTATCGTTCTTCTTGGAATAACCATCAAAGCCAGCCAAATTAACATCTTTAACGCCTAGTTTGATCATAGCCTTTAACAGCATAACAAGAGAATTATCAATAATCTCAGCTTTAATATCTATAAGTGTACTGTAATTAAACACATACTTGAATTGTCCTTCTGTTTTAGTTACGTTGGAAGTAGCAATAATTATTGCATCTCTATTAATACCTTCTTGCAGGTCACTAAACAATTGAGTATAACGTTTTGATTTAGTTACAAACACATAGTCAATCTTAATGTCCTTAGGAGCATAGTTAACAGCAATAATAACAGGTTTCTTGCTACCAATAAATTTATTAACAGCGCCCTTTTGTCTTTGCATGCTACTGCCAGGGCCCAGCAAAAGAACATCTCTGCCCTTTAGTGCTTTCTTCAGTTCTTTTACAGTGTCCTTATCATCACATTCCATGCTCTGATAATCTACATAAAGCTGTTCAATATGTTTAGCATCATACATCATCTTTTTCTCTGGCGTAATGCTATCAAGTATTTCAGTTATTTGCTTCACTGATAAAGTTTTCTTATTCAACAAATAAGAGACATAGTTAGGATGAACCTTGTGAGCAGATGCGATATAGAACTTCATGCTATAGCCCCAATATTGCTTTTGATAAATTTCCATAATGGAATTATCAATAGCCTCTAACATTTGAGAAATGTCATAGTGCTTGCCATAGTGTTCATTCATATACATAGCCAAAAGTTCTACAGGAGCGTTGCCAGCACTCTTACCCATTCCATATAATGTACCATCAGCAACAATGGTACGCTTAGTATCAGTATTTAAATACTCTACAGAATTGGCATATGCCAATTGGAAATTGTTGTGGGAATGAAAACCCATCATAATATCCTGATCAATATATTTATCCAATACTTGGAAGATATGCAACATTTGATCTTTATGCATTAAACCATAAGTATCAACCATAGAATTACCAAAAGGGTGAACCTTGTTAACTAGTTTGGCATATTTTTTTAAGCTGGCATCAGAATATGTAGTTACATTAACCATATTAGCAAATACTTTGTATCCCTTGTCTTGAATAGCCTTGCAATATTGCAGAGCTTCTTCCATCAAATGTTCTTTGAAAATTACTTTAATGCAATCAATAAAGGAATCGTCAGTATGAGGTCCAATGTTGTCCAAACTGCAAGTACCATAATCTATCATGGCTTCAACAATAGCATTACCCTTGTCCAAGCCAGCAAAAACTTTATTGGCAGATTCGGTATCAGGCATGATAGTCCTATTCATATCAAATTTACGACGATCATCTAAGAAGCCTACTTGAATCATTTCCACGCCAGAACTAACCTGACGTTTAAATATCTCGGTAATTTTATCATGACCAAATTCCCAGTCATTGACATATCCGCCATCACGCAATGTGCAATCCAATAAAATTCTATTTTTTACTTCTTTCACAATGTCGCCTCCTCAACAAATTTCATTATTTCACTGCTTCCTTAATAATCTTAATCATATAATCAATCTTCTCATCAGTCATACCAGGATATACGCCAACCCAGAAGGTATCATTCATAATACGGTCTGTATTAGTCAGTTCACCGACAACTCTATAACCTTTGCCAGTCTTCCTCATTTCATCAAAGCAAGGATGCTTAATCAAGTTACCTGCAAACAACATTCTGGTTTGGATACCATGAGTTTCAATATAATGCACTACTTTATTCCTATCTACGCCTTCCTTGCAAGTTAGCAAGAAACCGAACCAGCTTGGTATGCTATTAGGACATGGTTCAGGAAGAATAAATTTATCTTTTAAGCACGCCAAACCTTGATGCAATCTATCAAAGTTATGTCTCCTTCTTTCTACGAAAGAAGGGAACTTCTTTAATTGAGCTACACCAATGGCAGCCTGCATATCAGTTGCCTTAAGGTTATAGCCAAAATGAGAATATACATATTTATGGTCATAGCCTAATGGCAATTCACCATATTGTCTATCAAAACGATGTCCGCAGAAATTATCTACTCCGGAAGGACACATGCAGTCTCTACCCCAATCACGGAAGGAACGTGCAATCCTATTTAACAATGGATCATTTGTATAAACAGCACCACCCTCACCCATAGTCATATGGTGAGGTGGATAGAAGCTAGATGTTCCTATATCACCAATGGTACCGGTAAATTTTTCCACACCATTAATGATATATTTGGAACCTAAAGCATCACAATTGTCTTCAATTAGCCAAAGATTATGTTTATCACAGAAAGCTTTTACTGCTCCTAAATCAAAAGGATTACCCAAGGTATGAGCCATCATAACAGCTTTCGTTTTAGGAGAATATGCTGCTTCCAATTTAGTTACATCAATATCATATTGAGGAAGGGCAACATCCACAAATACAGGAATAGCACCATATTGAATAATAGGTGTTACTGTAGTCGGGAAGCCTGCTGCCACTGTAATGACTTCATCACCAGGCTTAACCGCTCTTTCTTTTAATAAAGGTGAAGTTAAGGTCATAAATGCCACAAGATTAGCAGAAGAACCGGAGTTAACCAAAGAAGCATACTTAACTTGTAAATACTCAGCTAATTTCTTCTCAAATTCAACAGTATACCGACCGCTGGTCAGCCAAAATTCCAAAGCACTATCTACCAAATTAACCATTTCGTCATGATCATATACTCTGGAAGCATAGGGAATACGGTCTCCCTCTTTAAAGCCTTTATTTTGATTGTGATACTTATCACAATACTCTTTGACCAAACTAAGTATTTGGCTCTTCATCTCTTGTTCAGACATCAATGTTTACCCCCTGTTTGCATAAACTCTTGTATTTGTCTTTCCATACATTGGGCAATATCACCGTTTTTCTGATATATCTTAGCCCATTCTACAGACTTTTTAATAGCATCGTCTATATGCCAACGTGGCTCCCAACTAAATGTTGTCTTTAATTTAGTACAATCTAATTTAAGGAACTTTGCCTCATGGGGTCCATTGGTGCTTGTATCTTTCCAGTTTTGATCCTGTCCCCATGTCTTGCAGAATATATCTACAAGTTGTCCTGTAGTTACACAATCGCAATCATCCGGGCCAACATTATAGTAATCAGCATATTTAATATCATTATATTGCGCTTCCACTATCATCAAGTATGCATAAAGTGGTTCTAGCACATGCTGATAAGGACGAGTGGAATAAGGATTTCTCACTACAATAGGCTCTTTCTTGTAAGCAGCTCTAATGCAGTCAGGAATAATCCTATTATCCGCAAAGTCACCGCCACCAATTACATTACCTGCTCTGGCAGTAGATATAGCTACTTCTTTATCACTGAAAAAGCTCTTCTTATAGCTATGAGTTACTAGTTCAGAACAACTCTTACTGTTGGAATAAGGATCATAACCATCGAGCTGCTCGTCTTCTATATATCCTTTATCTTCTCGCTCTTTGTTTAAATAAACTTTATCAGTCGTTACATTCAAGAATGATTTTACACAACTACTAGTACGAACACATTCTAAAATATTCACTGTTCCCATTACATTAGTAGAATATGTTCCTACTGGGTCGCGATAACTCTCAATAACCAATGGTTGAGCAGCTAAATGCATTACTATCTCTGGTTGGCATTTATCAAAGGCTGCTTTTAATTTAACATAATCCCTAATGTCACCAATAACAGAAGTCATACCTGCTTCTACTCCGGACAGCTTAAAGACCTTCTCCCCTTCTAAAGTAGGAGAAGGCAAAGCATACCCGGTTACCTGTGCTCCTGCTATTTCTAACATCTTGCAGAGCCAGGTTCCCTTAAAGCCAGTATGACCTGTTATAAATATTCTTTTATTTTTAAAGAAGTCTAAGTCCATTACCACAGTTTCCACGGCGCCTTTCCACTAGCCCACAGCTCTTCTAGTTGGTTCTTATCACGCATAGCATCCATGCATTGCCAGAAACCACTGTGCTTATAGGCCATTAGTTGTCCATCTTTAGACAAATTTTCTAACGGTGCTTTTTCAAATACCGTGCTGTCGCCTTCAATATAATCAAATATCTTAGGCTCAAATACCATGAAGCCTGCATTAATCATCGTCCCATCTTTATCCTGTTTCTCCCTAAAAGAAGTTACCGTGTTATCAGCAGCTATTTCAGGAATACCAAACTTCTGTCCAGCATTAACAACCGTCATAGTACCTATCTTACCATGGGATTTATGGAATTCTACTAATTTCTTAATGTCTATATCGCTGACACCATCACCATAAGTCATCATGAAGGTCTCGTTATTAACATATTTTTGGATACGTTTAATTCGTCCACCCGTCATAGAATTAAGGCCTGTATCTACTACCGTTACCTTCCAAGGCTCGGCTGTATTCTGGTGAATAATAGCTTCGTTCTTCTTTGTAAAATCAAAAGTAACATCTGATGTGTGTAAAAAATAGTTAGCAAAATATTCCTTAATAATGTGCTGTTTGTAACCAGCACAAATAATGAATTCATTAAACCCAAAGTGAGAATACATCTTCATAATGTGCCATAAAATAGGTTGTGGCCCGATTTCAATCATTGGTTTTGGTTTTAAATGGCTTTCCTCACTAATTCTGGTACCAAACCCACCTGCTAATAATACGACTTTCATATCACAAGCCTCCCTGTAAACAAAGTAAAACCATAATTTTATTTTCAGTCTATAAAAACACATAAAAGCCAAAGTGCTTTATAAATTTTATTACCAACATAAAACACGCATTAATACATAATAATTATAGCATATTACCCACCCTATCGCCACTAAAAGCCTACTATATTATTGTTTTTTCTCTTTTTTATCCTAATCTTGGTATAAGTAATAGCTAATAATGTAAATATAAGCTTGAATCATTTAAATTACACATTCTTGAAGATAGCGTCGCAAGCTGACAATTTCAAAAGAAAAAGTCGATGTTTCATGTGAAACATCGACTTTTTAACTATCTTTTCGTAAATAAATCAAACAAATTAATCGGTTTCCCTGAAGAAAATTGGTAATCTGGCATTGCTGCCTCTACTTTTTCTTTTGCTGCTTTTAGATCATAATACACATTCCATTTAGATTGTACTAGGAACTTACCTGTTTGCCTTAATAAGTACGCCGGATGGTAAGTAGCTATACAATCAAATCCACCTTTAGTCTTAAACCATTTTCCTCTATCCTTAGTAATACGCATATCAGGATTCCCCAGATAGTGCATGGCCACACTACCTAGTGCTACAACTACCACTGGTTTTACTATCTCTAGTTCTTTATCCAACCATCTTGTAGCACAGAATTCTCCCTCCATTAGGTTCGGAGTTCTATTGCCTTTGGGACGACACTTGATAACATTGGTTGTAAGTACTCTATCTCTAGTAATCTTCACAGACCACAGAGCCTTATCCAGCAGCTGTCCAGATGGTCCAATCAACGGACACCCGTAGTCATCCTCGACTCCGCCAGGCCCTTCACCAACTAAAATAAGTGGACTGGTTGGATTACCAAACCAGCCCACAGTTCCTTTGCAGTCCTGCCGCAAGGAACATTCTTGGCAATTATTTAGTTGTATAGCTAATTCGTCTAATCCTACCATTCCTTAATATGCGCCTTTCGCCTTAATCACAATCTTAAAGGTTCTAAAAAGCAATACCATGTCAATCCAAATAGACCAATTGCGTACATACCAAGAGTCTAGATTTACTCTTTCTTCATAAGTAGTATCACTACGGCCGCTGGTCTGCCACATGCCGGTAATACCGGGACGAACCATGTAATAGTCGTTGATATAATCACCGTATCTTACTATTTCATCTTTAATAATTGGTCTTGGACCAACTAGGCTCATCTCTCCCTTTAATACATTAAATATCTGGGGAAGCTCATCTAAGCTGGTTTTTCTTAGGAACTTACCTACTCTGGTAATACGTGGATCATCTTTTAGTTTGAAGTCTCTCTCCCATTCTTTTCTTAGTTCCGGATTAATCCTAAGATAGTGGTCAAGTTTCTCTTTAGCATCTACGCACATGGTACGGAACTTATAGCAATAGAATGTCTTGCCGCCACGCCCTACTCTCTTGTGACGGAAAATTATAGGTCCTGGTGAATCCAAGCGAATAACAATAGCCAATGCTAATAAAAATGGTGAAATACAGATTGTTCCTACAATTGTAAGCAGCATATCAAACACAAACTTGATATGCCTATTGTAACCACGGGCTAAGTTATTCCTCAGTCTCAGCACCATCATTTTTTCATTATACATACTATCTACTTCAATACCGCCTACCGGTAAACCAATAAGGTCTGGTACGAATGACAGGTTTCTTACCAAAGGTTGTATTCTATAAATTAGTTCATTAAGCTCACTAACAGGCATACCTGGAGCTGCAATGATAACATTCTTCACTCCGGTTGCTTTGATTATGCGTTCTGCATCACCAAATGTACCTAAATATGGCACGTTGCCTACATTGCTACGGTCTGCGCCAAAGTCATCTAATACGCCGATAATATGATAGCCTAAGCCAACATCGCCCTTAAAAGCATTAAGCAATAGCCCAGCTGTTTTACCAGCGCCAATCATGAGTACAGGTAATTGCAGAACTCCTGCTATCTCCAGACTCTTCTTTACGATATAGCGGAAAGTCACTGTCAGGAAAAAGCTAAAGAACCACATCAAGAATACGTAGAGCCTAGAAGTACTACCTGCTATATGGGTAACATAGAGCAGAATAATGATAGTTACATTGGCATAAATACAGCTATAGAAAATTTTCTGAATAACCTTCCAGAACTGCATCCGTCTCTGATAGAGCTGTGCTACATGGAAGAATGTAATAAAAATAAGTGGGAACACCACATAGGAATTAAGCCAGGAAACGTGCAAAACGCCATTGTTGATTACCAGAGTATTTCTCAGGAAAAAGGCTAAACGCCCAGCACAAATAGCACTGGCCCAAT